>Ga0070734_10000436_pt1 | contig 89763 bp, 80 predicted proteins | sample Coa_R1_8_FD_66444 | JGI IMG/M metagenome (GOLD analysis project Ga0070734, IMG submission 66444) | Surface soil microbial communities from Centralia Pennsylvania, which are recovering from an underground coalmine fire - Coalmine... | ecosystem: Environmental > Terrestrial > Soil > Unclassified ...
GTGGAAGCGTGCGTGGTGTTTCAGTCGGGATTTACGGCGAATGCGGGAACGGTTTCGGCGGTGCTTGGCAAAGAAGATTTGATAATTTCGGATGAGCTGAATCACGCGTCGATTATCGATGGGGCGCGGCTTTCGAAGGCGACGATAAAAGTTTTCAAACATAAGGATGTGAAGGACTGCGAGCGGATTTTGCAGGAGCACGCGAATTTTGCCGGGAAGAAACTGATTATTACCGACGGCGTGTTTTCGATGGACGGCGATATTGCGCCGCTGCCGGAGCTTTGCGACCTGGCGGAAAAATATGGATGCATCATGATGGTGGACGATGCGCATTCGAGCGGTGTGCTGGGGCGCGGCGGCCGCGGGACGATCGATCATTTGGATTGCCATGGGCGTGTGCACATTCAAGTGGGAACGCTGAGCAAGGCGATTGGGTCGATGGGCGGGTACGTTTGCGGCTCGCGAGATTTGATCGATTTTCTGTATTTGCGCGCGCGGCCGTTTTTGTTTTCCACTTCGCACCCGCCGGCGACGGCGGCGGCATGCCAGGCGGCGTTTACGCTGCTGGATTCACCGGACGGCGAAAAGCTGGTGAAGAAATTGTGGGCCAATACGAAATTTTTCAAACGTGAACTGAAAAAGCGCGGGTTTCAATTTAAGGTGAGCGAGACGCCGATTATTCCGATTCATGTGGGCGATGCGGCGAAGGCGTTCGAATTTTCACGGAAGCTTTTTGAAGCCGGGGTGTTTGCGCCGGCGGTAGGATACCCGACGGTGGCCGAGGGAAAAGCGCGGTTGCGGGCGATAGTGAGCGCGGCGCACAAGCGGGATCAATTGTTGAAGGCGGCGGAGATTTTGGAGCAAGTAGCGAAGCCGCTGGGGATTGTCTAGGCGTCCAATCGAAGAAGAACAAGGCTGTAAATTCTCGCGGTTGGCGCGTAATTTCGCGCCGATCGAGCGGTTAGCCCGCGGACCGTATCCAGTTCAATCGACTGAAAATAAGCCACTTAGATAATGGCCCCAGTTTTGCGAAATCAAACTGCGGGTTGGATACCCCTATTCACAGGGGATAGGTTGTGGTTCGGCGTGAATCGGGGACCACAAGAGGAGAGATGATCATGGACCGGAAATTCTTAACACTTTTTGGCGCGGCATTGCTCGCGATGGCGGCGAACGCGCAAGCACAAGCGGACGCCCAAGCTGGAGCACAGGCTGCTGCTGGCGTCAGTGCGGATCAAGCCTCGGGAAGTTCGTCGGCGTCTTCGGCTACCGCTGTACAAAGCAATGGATCGAGCGCGGCAATTGCGAATGGAACGGAAATCAATGCGGCGTTGAGCGCGCCGGTTGATTCGAAAAAGGCCAAAGCGGGCGACGAAGTCACGGCACGCACGACCGAATCGATCAACGCGCAGGGGAAAACGGTGGTGCCGAAAGGAAGCAAGTTGGTGGGACATGTGACGCGCGCTTCGGCACGCGGCAAGGGGGATGCGGATTCGGCGCTGGGAATCGCGTTCGATAAAGCGATTCTGAAGAACGGACAAGAGATCGCGCTGAACGGAAGCATTCAAGCGTTGGCGAGCGGGGAGACCGCTGCGAGTGCGGCGGGAACAGACTTGGATGCGATGGCGGACGCGGGAGCCAGTAGTGGAGGACGAGTGATGAGTGGAGGCCGCAGTGCACTGGGCGGAGTGGCGTCAACTGCCGGCGGAGCCGTCGGCGCTGTGACGAACACGGCGGCGAGTACAACGACGGCCGCGGGCGGCGCGCTTGATGCGAAGACGCGCACCGCAAGCGGTGTTGGCGGGTCGACAACGGCCGCGGCGGGCGGGCTCAACGCCGCAGGACAATTCACGTCGAACAGTCGCGGCGTATTCGGATTGAACGGACTGAATCTGAATGCGGCTGGTTCAAACAATACGGAAGGTTCGTTGATTACCTCGGCAGGGAAAAATGTGCGTCTCGATAGCGGCACACGGATGTTGATCGTGTCCGGAGCTTCGGCTGGGGAGAGAAAATCATCGGAACCCGCAGCGCAAAAGCCCGAACCAAAATCGAGTTCCCCCAAACAGAACAATCAATAGCAGTATTTTGCGAGAAAGGGCCGCCTGCCGGGTCACCACGGGCGGCCCTTCGTTTTTAGGCGACGCAGCGGATAAGAATCCTCAGATCATTTCGTGATGCGAGTTACTGGCAGGACTGAAACAGGAATCCATTCTTACCGCCAGCGACCGCCCAGAAGCGCAGGTTACACTCCGAGCCTCTCGGAGTACGAATCGTCGCGGAGTAGGAGACTGCTTTTTTCCCGGGAGCGCCATCGGCCAAGAACGCAAGTTCATAGGGCCACTGAATCGCGGGCAACGAACTGACCGTGCGAGTTGCCGCTTCCGGCCGTACGACAATTGCGGAATCGCGCAGCCAATGTTGCGCGTTGCTTGAGAGGGGAGTAGCTTTTGCCAAGTCGTCTGCAGTGAATCGTTGCATGCGAGGCAGGTCTGTTTGATTTGCGCTCGCTTCCAGAGTTTCAATCGCGAGATGTGCTTGGCGAACGACGTTCGTCTGTTCAGCGCGCAATTGCCCCGCCACTGACGCGACCGTTGCAAGCAAGAACGTCGAAAACACCATGATCGCAATCAGAGGAAACGTGTTTCGGACGGCGTGGAGTTTTCGATGATCTGTCGGCGCGAGGAACATTCGATGGCTCTGGATCAACGCAGCAGCAAGCAAAGGAGCGGCCAACAAGAGAGCCCACCAATGGCCGGTCAGCCCAATGACGCCGAGGACACCGCGATTCATCCTAAATGGATCGACTCTTGACTCGAGTACATCGACGAGCGGTTTCAGCCGGGCGATCACGCCATCGCCCATCCATTCGCCGAACACGCCGGCGAGCCCCAAAGCGAACAGCATGGGGAGAGACCAAAGCACGGCGCTCACAGTTCCTTTGACTGAGCAGGAGCACCAAAAGGCGAGCAGTGTCGCAACCAATGCTTCCACAGTCCAGACCCAGAGAGGAGTGTGATCGAGGTAAGAGAGGGGCGAACCCGAAATCCAACCGCGCGTTATGAGCACTCCCAGTGGAATAGCAACGGCACAGAGCAAGCTAGCGCAAAGAGCGAAGACCAGTTTTACAACCCATTGCGTAGACGGCGACATCGGCAGCGTCAGTTGCCACACGTGGGTTCCCCAGTTCTTTTCTTCGCCGAGCGAGAGCGAACCAGCAAGGAACGCTATCAACAGACTCAGGATGACAGCCAGTCCTGCCGGCAAAGGCGCTCGCTCGAACTCGTCGTTGTTGGGGCGAACGAGATGGAAAAGGATCAGGCAGGTCCAGGTGAAAAACGAGAGCAGGGCCAAGAACCAGACGGTGCGAAGCAAATGAAACTCACGGCGAATGAGATTGAGGAATGCGCCGTGGGGCCGACAGCGAAGCCAGTTGGTCGCGAACCTAGGCAAGAATCGCGTGCCAGACGTCAAGTAGCCGGGACCGTAGCTCCCGTCGGCCGGCTGAAAGCGCAGAAACATTCTTCTGCCGGCGAAAACCAAAACGGCTGCATAACAGGCCAGCACCATCGCCGAACTCCAAAGAAAAACCGCGGGAATCTCGCCATTCTTGCGATAAGACTCAGCCATGCGCGACCAAGCAACGAAGCCCAGTCCGTAAAATGCGCTGCTCAGCGCCAAACCGCCGATGGTAGACCGTGCGACCAGCGTTCCGGCGATGGAGCCGGCGGTGGCTGCGACGATCCACACCGCAGCCATCCAGAAGTCGTCCGAGAATTCCAAATTCCTGCGAAAGGCAAATAAATACAGGGTCGACGCCGGCAAAACGGCGGCCAGCGTGATCATCATTTTTTGGCGCCAGAGTGAGCGACGATCTATCGGCTGAGAGAGCAGCAGCAAAAGAGTTTGATATTGAAATTCGTTTCCCAACGGCAAAGCAGCCAACAGTGGAATGCCAACGAAGCAACCGAGGGGAAGGATCCAACTCAACAAATCGACAGGGCTCCAGGAGTAGCCGGCACGCGAAACAGGAAAGAGAGCTACGAATCCGCCGAGCATGGTCACAGTCCACGGCAACAGAAGTTGCCGGATTTCCTTTACGAGTTGGATGGATCGAAGAGTCATGAAGTGTCCCTATGACTTCAGAGTGGCGACGAAGATTTCTTCGAGGGTGAGAGATTCGACGGAAAGTTCCTCGGGATTTTCGGCGCGAACGCGCTGTTCAATCGCCGGTGCAGCGCCGTTGGCAATGATTTCGAGTTCGCGGCCTACGGTGCGAATGCTGAGGGCGCCGTCCAACTTCAAAGTGGGAGGCTGGGCCGAGAAGCGAGCGCGGATTTTGCGATAGCGGTCGCGCGCTTCGTCGGCCTGTAACGTGAGTACAGCGCGGCCGGCGTCCAGGATCGTGAATTCATCGATGAGGCCTTCGAATTCGCTGATGAGGTGAGTGGAGAGGAAAATCGTGCGAGGGCCGGCCTGTCCGTCCTGATAGGCACCGATGACGGTTTCAATGAATTCACGGCGGACGATGGGGTCGAGGCCAGAAGTTGGTTCGTCGAGGACGAGCAAATCCGTTTCGGGGCAAACAGCGGCGATCAGTGCGAGTTGTGTGCGTTGGCCCTTGGAGAGAGCCGAGGCTCGTTGAGACGAGTCGAGGCGAAAGCGATCGAGAAGGTCCTGTTCGATTTTGCGATTCCAGTTTTTGCGGAACGAGGCAAAGTAGTCTAGCGTTTCGCGCACGCTCATCCAGGGATAAAACGCGACTTGATCGGGAACGTAGGCCAGTCGTTTTTTGACTTCGACTTCATTTTTGGATGGATCGATGCCAAACACACGAATCTGGCCGCTTTTCGGGCGGAGCAGATTCAAAAGACATTTCATGGTCGTGGTTTTGCCGGCGCCGTTGCGGCCGAAGAGTCCGTAGCAGCGACCCGGGCGGACGGTCAGGCTCAAATTGTGAACGGCTTCGGCTCGACCGTACGAGTAAGTGAGATTTTCGATGCGAATGGCGGGAGTAGCTTCAGTCATGTGGCTCGAGCCTCCTAGTCGTTTTCGTTACCGCGCCGTCTTTCTTCCAGCGCGTCCAAGCGTTCCTGAATCAGCTCCAGAAGCTCTTTGCGTGGGACTTGCAGATGATGAGCTTGTACGAGCGTTTGATCGATTTCCGAGATGAGAAGCTTGCGGCGGACTTCTTTGCGGACAGCTCCGTTGTTTTCTTTAAGGAAGCAGCCGCGGCCGGGTTGTGTTTCGACGATGCCGAGACTTTCGAGCTCGGAGTAGGCTTTGGCGATGGTGTTGCGATTGACGCGAAGTTCCTCCGCAAGCGGTCGAATGGAAGGCAGCGCTTCGCCGGTTCGAAGAGCACCGGAAGCGGCGGCGGCTTTGACCTGATCCACTACCTGGAGGTAGATGGGTTTGCCGGATTTGAAGTTGATCTGAAAGAGCATGTTGTCCTACTGTCATAGGACACTAGGACAGTCAGAGTTTGTTGTCAAGCGAAGAGTGGGCGAATGTGCAATCGGATCGCGACGATGGCTGAGGCCGCGTAGCCCACCCAGACCGTTGTCGGGGCATCAAAGAGCAAGAAGCTGATGAAGTGGCGCAGACATATTCGAAGTTCTTTGTTGAGAGGTTAAAGATGTGGCGGAGACACGGGAAGTTTTTGATGGCGGTTGCAATCACATTGAAGTTGCTGACGGCCGCTGGGGTTAACGGCCAGGCCAATGAACAGGCAAGAACGCAGATTGCCGGCGGGTTGGCGTTCCGAGGGAACCTGGAGTCAACGCTGGATTCGAAAAAAATAAAAACGGGCGAGCCAGTGGCTGCGCGAACGACCGAGGCGCTGAAGGTTGATGGGAAGACGATTCTGCCGAATGGCACGAAGTTGATCGGGCACGTGGTCGTGTCGCAAGCGCGGGCGAAAGGCGACCCGGATTCGCTGCTCGCGATCCAATTCGACAAAGCTGTCCTGAAAGACAAGGAAGAATTGCCGATTGCGGTTGTGATCCGGGCGATCGCGCCGCCGCGGCGCATTGTCACGGGAGATTCCGTGGGCCAGGACCCGTTGGCGGGGACGCACGCGGGAACGATGACCTCTCCAATGGGAACGGGCAGGACGGACAGCACAATGGAGCGCGTAACCGCAAACCGGGGCGAAGCGGAGGATGCGAACTCCGAGTTGGGCGCAGACGGGAACCTGACACCGGCGAGCAGAGGCGTTTACGGAATAAAGGGACTGCGGCTTGCGGCAGATTCGTCGAAGATGCCTCCGGTTGTGATTTTCAACTCCGCGGAAAAAAGTGTGCGCGTGGAAAGCGAAACGAGATTGTTGCTGTTCACGCAAGCCGCTGAGTCCGCAGGTTCGAATCCGTAGCGCCGCTCCGGCGACTCGTCATTAGCCGAACGAGAAATTGTTTTTGACTCAGGCCGTTCAACGAACGGCGCAACCAGCGGCTTTGCTATACTCGACCGATGGCCGCTGAGCAGAAAAAACTGTTTTTGGTCGATGCGATGGCGCATATCTACCGGGCGTTTTTTGCGCCGATGCCAATGCGGCTGACCGGGCCGGGCGGCGTTCCCACGAATGTTCCCTACCTATTTGGAAATATTTTGCGGCGGCTGATCAAGGACTACCAGCCGGACTACATCGGAATTGTGTTTGACCCGCCGGGCGCGACGTTTCGCGACAAGCTGTTTGAAAAATACAAAGCGCAACGGCAGCCGATGCCGGACGAGATGCGCGTGCAATTGCCGTTCGTGAAGCGATTGTGCGAAGCGATGCGGTTGCCGATTCTGGAAGTGAAAGGCTACGAAGCGGACGACGTAATCGGCACGATGGCGCTGACGGCGTCGAAGCAGAACTTCGAAGTGCTGATTGTTTCGAACGACAAAGACATGATGCAACTGGTGGGGAAAAATGTGCGGACGCTGCGCACGGGTTCAGGCGGAGCGAAGGGCGACATCATCGTCGATGAAAAAAAAGTAGAAGAGATTTTAGGCGTACCGCCGGACAAGGTTGTGGACTACATGTCCCTGCTCGGCGACACGATTGACAACATTCCCGGCGCGAAGGGAATTGGAGAAAAGGGCGCGGCGGAGCTGATCAAGAAATATGGAAGCGTCGAAAAGGCGCTGGATCATGCGGACGAAGTGCCGAACAAGCGGTACCGCGAAGCGCTGCAACAACAGCGCGAGCAAGTGATGATGTCGAAGCAGCTGGCGGCGATCGCGACGGATGCTCCGGTTGAAATGAAGGTGAAGGAACTGGAATTGCGGCCGCCGAATACCGCGGCACTTGGGGAGTTGTATCGCGAGCTGGGATTTAACTCGTTGTTGCGGGAGCTGGGAGAGGTGGCTGTCGCGCCGGTTGCGACTGAAACGGAAGAGCCGGTCAAGAAAGATTACGCGCAGCTTGCGGATGCGAGAGAGTTTCGCGCGTGGCTGGAAACAATTCCGGCGAAAGCGCCGCTGGCCGTGTGGCTGCAATTGGATGCGGGCGATCGCGAAGTGGAGGGATTCGGCACGCGCGTGACGGGAATTGAAGTGTCGAGCAAGCCGGGGGAGGGGCGCGCGGTCTGGATCGACGAAAAAGGCGAAGTGATGAAGGTGATCGCGCCGGTGCTGGCGAATCCGAAGCGGGTGAAGATCGTGCATGACCCTAAGCTGTTTCAATTGTTGGCGGGACGCACGGAAAATATTCAGGACGCGACGCAGATTTATTCGTACCTGCTGAAGCCGACGACTTCGAAGCACGATTTCGCCGATGTGATTTTCCGTCAATTCAGTTCGGCGATTGGCGGCGGGGCCGGCGAGCGTGCGGATTTCTTACAGCGCCTGGCGCCGCTGCTGCGAGCGGAAATTAAGGCGCAGGAGCTGGAAAGCGTCTACGAAAAAATCGATTTGCCACTGGCGCCGGTCCTGGCGGACATGGAACGCGTTGGCGTTCGAGTGGACCCGAAGGTCCTCGAGAAAATGTCGCAGTCGATGGAAAAGGAAGTGCGACGCCTGGAAAAAGAGATCTGGGAGATGGCCGGCTCGGAATTCAATGTGAATTCGCCGACGCAGCTTGCGGAGATTCTTTTCGACAAATTGAATTTGGCGCCGGCGGCGAAGCGGGGGAAGGCGAAAGCGCGTTCGACCGCGGCGGATGTTCTGGAAGAATTGAGCGCTGCGCATCCATTACCGGCGAAGGTAATTGAGTACCGCGAGATTGCGAAACTGAAATCGACGTATGTGGATTCATTGCCGAAGCTGATTCATCCGGAGACGGGCCGCGTGCATACGAGCCTTTCGCAGACGGTCGCGGCAACGGGCCGGCTCAGCTCCAGCGATCCGAACTTACAGAACATTCCGATTCGAACGGAGCTGGGACGCGAGATTCGCGCGGCGTTTGTTGCAGAAAAAGGAAAGATTCTGCTATCGGCGGATTATTCGCAAATTGAATTGCGGGTGATGGCGCATTTTTCGAAGGACCCGGTCCTGGTGGAAGCATTTCGCAATGGTGAAGACATTCACGCGCGAACGGCACAGGAAGTTTTTGGCGTGGGACCACTGGCGCAAACGGCGGAACACCGCCGGGCGGCGAAGGCAATTAACTTCGGAATTATTTACGGGCTGTCGGCATTTGGATTGGCGCAGCAATTGGGCATCGAACAACGCGAGGCGGCGCAATTCATCCATGCGTATTTCACGCGATACAAAGGTGTGAAGACATATCTGGACAACGTCCTGGCGGAGACCCGAAAGACAGGAGTTGCGAAAACGCTGTTCGGTAGAATTCGCCCGATGCCGGAAATTACTTCGCCGCAGATGCAGTTGAGGAATTTTGCGGAACGTACGGCGCTGAATTCGCCGCTGCAGGGAACCGCGGCGGACTTAATCAAGCTGGCGATGATCACCATCGATCGCCGTCTCGTGAAAGAGAAGTTTGAAGCGAAGATGATTTTGCAGGTGCACGACGAGCTGCTGTTTGAAGCGCCCGAAAAAGAGAAGGCGAAGCTCGAGAAACTTGTGCGCGAAGAGATGGAAGGCGTGCATAAGCTGGCGGTGCCGTTGGTGGTGGAAGTGGGAGTCGGGCCGAACTGGCGGGACATGGAGTGACAATGAGTGACCGCTGTCACTGCGAGCACCGCTCGTAAGCTATTAAAATTGCAAAAGTTAGTTGTTTCGCCCTGACACGGGTGTAGAATCCGCGCAGGAAGAAGTGCCTTTCGGTTGAGCTCCGGCGACAACTAGGACGGTAAATCGCCTGTTCGTTCTGTCAGGAGGATTCGATGCGGCCCGCACTTGCATGCGTAAGTTTGATGATTTTGGTGGCGGTCTCACTGGGATTCGGGAAACAGCAAGCCACTCAGGAAAAGCCGAAAGAGACGCCTGCGCCGGCGGCGGAGGCGGCGAGGCCCGCGAGTTACGACAAGAAAAATCCCGTGGCGCCGACGGCGGAAGGCATGGCATCCGCGAAGAAAATGTTCGGTTATGACTGCGCGATGTGCCATGGAGCTGCTGGCGATGGCAAAGGCGACATGGTCGAATCGATGAAGCTGACCGTCAAAGATTGGCGCGATCCGCAGTCGCTCGCGGGGATGACGGACGGCGAGCTGTATGAAGTCATTACCAAAGGCCGGGGGAAAATGACCGGTGAAGGCGATCGTTTGCCGCCGGACAAAGTGTGGAATATGGTGAATTACGTGCGCAGCTTGGCGAAAAAGGGAGAAGGCGCAAAGGCCGCTGAAGCTGCGCCGAAGCAGTAGAATAATTCGAAGAATCACTTAGGCGAATTCTGAACTCGCCGCGCTAAATTTACCCAACCACCGCAGAGGAGCCAACGATGGCGCATTCGCCGCAATTTCTGAAGCTTGTTAACGACGCGAAATCCAGAGTCAAAGAAACAAATGTGGAAGATGTGAAACGCCGCATGGACAAAGGCGAAAAATTTCTGCTCGTGGACGTGCGTGAAGACAATGAGTGGGCGAACGGCCACCTCCCTGGCGCGGTGCACATGGGTCGCGGAATTATCGAGCGCGACGTGGAGACCGCGGTTCCCGATACGGCGACAAAGATGATTCTCTATTGCGGCGGCGGTTTCCGGTCGGCGCTTGTCGCGGACAATCTTCAGAAGATGGGTTATGGCAACGTGGAATCGATGGACGGCGGCTGGAAGGGTTGGCTCGCTGCGGGATTGCCAACCGCCAAGGGATGAAGCAAGGCGTTTAAAGAGAAAAATTGGCTGGGGCGGATGGATTCGAACCATCACCGTCCTCATTAACAGTGAGGTGCCCTACCAGTTGGACCACGCCCCAGCAGGCTTGGCCGGCGAATGGCGCGATCGAGCCATCCCCAGGGTAGACTTCGCCGCACAGAGGCAGCGAAGGGTTTATCTAAGATAGCATGGCCGAGAATAAGTGGAAACGAGGAGAGAAGAATTTTTACATAAGTCCCACTTTGGGTCGGCATAAAGTTCATTTTGGGAATATTTGCGTTCCAAGTTGCATTTGAATTCTTCGAAAATTTCATTCAATTCATTTTCTCTCATGAAAAAACTTGCGCGAAAAAATTTTGGTGGAAGTGTTGCAATTCCAAAAGTTTTGGTAGACACTATCGCGTCAATCACGCCGTGGGCCTGCGCTCCCAGTGATTGACGGTGGAGTCTCCCGGTTGCCGCCCCTGTGAATGGAGGCACCCGCCACAGCGCAACTCGAACATGGCCCAGATTTTTCACCGCAGCACGAATTTTATCGCTCGTTTCAGTCTCTTCTCCGCAATTTTTCTGGCGGGATTGGCGCTGACGGGCATCCTGGCGCTCGCTCGCTCACCGTATTTCACGCGGCAGAATATTTCTCGCGAGCAGCCGGTGCAGTTCAGCCACAAGCATCACGTGGGCGACGACGGCATCGATTGCCGCTATTGTCATACTTCGGTGGAAAAGTCCGCGACGGCAGGTATCCCTCCGACGAAAACGTGCATGAATTGCCATTCGGTTTTGTTCAACAACGTCGGATATCTGGAGCCGGTGCGCGAAAGTTATCGAACGGGCGAGTCGATTCAGTGGGTGAAAGTGCACCGCCTCGGCGATTTCGCCTATTTCAACCACAGTATTCACATCAGCAAGGGCGTCGGTTGTTCGACTTGCCACGGCGCGGTAAACCAGATGCCGCTTATTTTCCAGGCGAACACGCTGTTGATGCAGTGGTGCCTCGATTGCCATCGCAATCCGGAGATGGCGCTGCGCGAGAAGCCGGATGACGTGTTCAACATGGACTGGAAGGCGCCGGACAATCAGGCGGAAATTGGAGCGCGGTTAGCCAAGGAACGTAAAATTCGGACGACCGTTGAGCTGACGAGCTGCTCGACGTGTCATCGTTAATGGACGGCATGAGCGATCACGAGCACAAAATCAGCCTTCGCAACTCAGGGTTTGTAAATACAAACGCTGAAGACCCGGACAATCATCCACCCACGGCGGAAGAACGCGAATTGCGCTCGTATCCGCTGAACCTGGATGCCGCGAACGCGAAAGCGCAGAGCGGAGCGGGAAAGAAATACTGGCGCTCGATCGAGGAACTCGCCGGCGATCCCCATTTTGAAGATTTGCTCCACCGCGAATTTCCCCGCGCTGCCTCCGAATGGGATGAATCCGTTGATCGACGGGACTTTTTGAAGCTGATGGGCGCTTCCATGGCGCTTGCAGGAATGGCGGGCTGCGGCCGCGCGCCGGAGCAGCACATTGTTCCGTACGTAAAGCAGCCGGATGGGCTGATCCTCGGCAAGCCGCAGCAATATGCGACGGTGATGCCGTTTGGCGCGGACGCTATCGGAATTCTCGTGGAAAGCCATGAAGGCCGTCCGACGAAGATTGACGGGAATCCCGACCATCCGTCGAGTTTGGGCGCGACCGATGCGTTTGCGCAGGCGACTATTCTCGATTTGTACGATCCGGATCGCGCGAAAACACCTACTTATGCCGGGGAAATTCGCACGTGGGCGCAGTTCCAGGAAGCGGCAGTAGGGCTTGCGACGTCGCAAAAGGCCGTCAATGGCGCGGGAATGCGCATTTTGACGGGCACCATGACGTCGCCAATTCTTGCCGCGCAGATTCAATACGTTTTGAAGCTTTTCCCGCAAGCGAAGTGGCATCAGTGGGAACCGGCCGTGAGTGACGGCGCTCGCGAGGGTTCGAAGCTGGCATTTGGCCGGTATTTGAATACGGTCCATCGCATCGACAAGGCCAACGTGATTCTTTCGCTCGACAGCGATTTTCTATCGAGCGGTCCCGGCCACATTCGTTACGCGAAGGATTTTTATCGTCGCCGGAATCTGAACGGCCCGGCCGACGAAATGAACCGCTTGTATGTCGTTGAGCCGACGCCAAGCGTCACAGGTTCCGCGGCGGACCATCGTTTGCCGCTGCGCACAGCGGAAGTTGAGCTGTTTGCGCGCGCGATTGCGGCGAAGCTCGGACTCGGCGGTTCGGCAACCTTGCCGGACCATGATGCGGAAAAGTTCGCGGATGCCGTTGCGAAAGATCTCCAGAAGAACAAGGGCGCTTCGCTGGTAGTGGCAGGCGAACAGCAATCGGCGGCGGTCCACGCCCTTGCGCACGCGATCAATGGAGCGCTCGGCAATGCCGGCACAACGACTTATTACACCGAGCCGGTGGAAGCGAATCCCGTCAATCACGCGGAATCGCTGCATGATCTTGCGGCAGACATTCACAAAGGCAAAGTCGACCTTTTGCTGATCCTCGGCGGCAATCCGGTATATGACGCGCCGCGTGATTGGGCGTTCTCGGAATTCGAGCAGAAGCTCAAGAAAGTTCACGACGTTGTTCACCTGAGCTCGCACTACAACGAGACCAGCGAATTTGCGCGCTGGCATATTCCGGAAACGCATTTCCTTGAAACGTGGGGAGATGCGCGCGCGTTCGATGGCACGTACAGCGTTATCCAGCCTCTGATTGCGCCGCTCTATCAGGCGCACTCCGCGTTTGAAGTGCTTGCCGCCTTTACCGACAAGCCAGGCGTTTCCGCTTACGACGCGGTCCGCGAACAGGTGAAGTCGACTTTAGGCGATGGCGACGTCGAGAAGAATTGGCGCAAGACGCTGAATGACGGTCTAGTCCCGATCATGAAATTGCAGCCCGTGACCGCTGCAGCGAAAGTCGATCCGGCAAGTTTGCCGATGGCGACGATGCCTGGCAAAGAAGAGCTTGAGTTCATCTTCCGGCCGGACCTGACCGTTTACGACGGTCGGTTTGCCAACAACGGCTGGCTGCAGGAATTGGCAAAGCCCGTCACGAAAATCACCTGGGATAACGCAGCGCTGGTAAGCCCAGCGACGGCGAAAAAGCTCGGCATTGGCCGCACGATCGCTTCGCGCGGCGGCGAGCACGGGCAGGTACGCGCCACGGTGGTGGACGTTGAATTGGCGGGCGGAAAAGTGACCGCCGCGGCGTGGATCGTTCCTGGCCAGGCTGACAACGTGGTCGTGCTTCCGCTTGGCTATGGCCGCATGAAAGCCGGCGAAACCGGTTCGAACAAAGGTTTTAATGCTTACGCCGTCCGCGCCTCGACTGGGCTGTGGACGACGACCGGCGGAAAACTGACCGTTACAAGCGACGAGTATTCGATTGCGTGCACGCAGTATCACCACAACGTGGAAGGCCGCAAAATCGTCGCCAGTGCGTCGCTCGAGGAATACAAGAAGAATCCGAATTTTGCGCACGAGCATGACGAAACGCCACCCGACGGATTGACGCTTTACGAGGATTATCAGCAACTCGGCTACTACAAGCACTACAAGTGGGCGATGGCCATTGACCTGACGAAGTGCAATGGCTGCAGCGCATGCGTCGTCGCGTGCCAGTCGGAAAATAACATTCCGGTTGTCGGCAAAGATCAGGTGATGCGCGGCCGCGAGATGCACTGGATCCGCATCGATCGTTATTTCGAAACCGGACTGAAGACGGAATCCGACGACGTCAAGGATGAAGCAATCGAAATTCCGGCGCTCTACAATCCACCGGCATATTTCCAGCCAGTGCCGTGCCAGCAATGCGAAAACGCGCCGTGCGAGCAGGTTTGCCCGGTTGGCGCGACGGTGCACAGCGCGGAAGGCCTGAACGATATGGTCTACAACCGCTGCATCGGCACGCGGTATTGCTCGAACAACTGCCCGTATAAAGTGCGGCGCTTCAACTTCCTGCGCTTCCAGGATTGGGAGACGCCTTCGTTGAAACTCATGCGGAATCCGGAAGTGACGGTGCGCAGCCGAGGCGTGATGGAAAAGTGCACGTACTGCGTGCAGCGCATTAACAACGTGCGTATCGAATCGGAAAAAGACAATGGCGGAGTTGGGCGCGAAATTCGCGACGGCGAAATTGTTACGGCCTGCGAACAGGCCTGCCCATCCGAAGCAATCGTTTTTGGAAATGCGAACGATCCGAACAGTCGCGTTTCGAAATTGCGCGCACAGCAGCGAAACTACAACATGCTGGGCGAATTGAACGCACGTCCCCGCACCACGTATTTGGGCGCAGTGCGCAACTTGAATCCTGACCTGGAGAAGGCATGAGCGAGGGACCAGTCAACTCGCCTGAAATTCCGCGCCTACCGCGCGTCCTCGAGCCGGGCTATAACTATGCCTCGGTGACGGACAAAATCGCGTCGATCGTTCTGACGCGTCCGGTTTCGCTCGGCTGGCTTGCAGGTTTCAGCATTTCGTTCACGATTTTGATGGTGCTGCTCGGCTCGATTGCGTGGTTGATCATCAAGGGCGTTGGAATTTGGGGCATCAATATCCCGATTGGCTGGGGCTTCGCGATCGTCAATTTCGTCTGGTGGATCGGTATCGGCCACGCCGGAACGCTCATTTCCGCGATTCTTTTCCTGCTCAATCAGCAGTGGCGCACTTCCATCAATCGCTTCGCGGAAGCGATGACGCTCTTTGCGGTGGCTTGCGCCGCGGTTTTCCCGGGCATCCACGTTGGCCGTCCGTGGATGGCGTTTTACATGTTTCCATATCCGAGCACGATGGGCGTTTGGCCGCAATTCCGGAGCCCGCTCATCTGGGACGTGTTTGCGGTCTCGACGTACGGCACCGTTTCCGCGTTGTTCTGGTTCGTTGGCTTGATTCCGGACTTGGCCACGCTGCGCGACCGCGCGACGAACAAGCCTGCGCAAATCATTTACGGCATGCTCGCGATGGGTTGGCGCGGTTCAGCGCGTCATTGGCATCGCTATCAATCGGCGTATCTCCTGCTGGCTGGTTTAGCCACGCCGCTCGTGCTTTCCGTTCACACGGTCGTGAGCTTCGACTTCGCGGTGGGCATCGTGCCCGGCTGGCATACGACTATTTTTCCGCCTTACTTCGTCGCAGGCGCAATCTACTCCGGTTTTGCAATGGTGCTGACGATCGCGATTCCGCTGCGCAAAGCATACGGCCTCGAAGATTTCATCACGATGCGTCATCTCGAGAACATGGCGAAAGTCATGCTCGCCACTGGCCTGATCGTCGCGTACGGCTACTTCATGGAATTTTTCCTGGCGCTTTACAGCGGCAACAAGTTTGACGTTTTCCTGGTGCAGCAGCGACTGCACGGCCCCTATAGCGGCTATTACTTCGCGCTAATTTTGTGCAACATTCTGACGCCGCAATTACTGTGGATCCGTAAGGTGCGCACGAATGTCGCCGCGCTCTTCGTGATGTCGCTCGTCATTAACTTGGGTATGTGGCTCGAACGCTTCGTCATCGTTGTCATCAGCTTGACGCGCGACTTCGTGCCTGGCGCATGGGGCCGCTATCAGGCTACCTTCTGGGACTACAGCACCTTTATCGGCACGATGGGGCTTTTCGTTTCACTGCTCTTCCTCTTTGTTCGCGGATTACCGGCCATCTCCATCGCGGAAATGCGCGAACTGGTTGCGCACAAGTCTGAGGGTCACGAATGAGCGAGCCGCGCGATACTCTCTACGGCGTCGTGGGCGAATTCGATTCGGCGGATGCGCTGATGGCGGCTGCGCGCAAAGTGCGTGATGCCGGCTACACGTGCTTTGACGCATTCGCGCCATTCCCTGTCCCAGGTCTTTCTGAAGCGTGTGGATTGCATTACGGTCTCAAAGGCTGGAAGCACAACTTCGTTCCGCAACTTACGTTGCTCGGCGGAATCGGCGGCGGTTTGACCGGCTTCTTCTTTCAATATTGGGTGAACGTTTTCGCATATCCGCTCAACGTTGCCGGCCGCCCGCTGAACAGTTGGCCTGCATTCATTCCCGTCACGTTCGAACTAACTGTTCTAGGTGCCTCAACCTTCGCTGTGTTTGGCATGCTGGCTCTGAATAAACTGCCGCAACCGCATCATCCGCTCTTTACCGTGCAGCGGTTCAAGCGCGCTTCGAATGACGGCTTTTTCCTGTGCATCGAAGCAACCGACAAGAAGTTTAATCTGGCCGATGCGACCAAATTTCTCGAAGGGATTAGTGCAAAATTTGTGACCGAGGTGCGCGATGAAGATTAGCGCCTCGTTTGCACGCACGCTTTTGTTCGCCGCCTGCGGACTGTTTCTTGCAGGTTGCAACGAGGAATTGCTTCGCCAGGACATGGCAAACCAGCCGAAAAATCGGCCGCTTTCCGCAAGTGATTTCTTTGCCGACGGCCGTTCCGGACGCCCGTTGATTGAAAACACCGTGGCGCGAGGCTCCGTCGCCAATGACGAACTCACGATTCCGAAAGATTCAAACGCGTTCCCGATTCCGCTCAACGCGGAACTGCTCGAGCGCGGCGAAGCCCGCTACAAAATTTATTGCACGCCCTGCCACGGCTTGCAGGGCGACGGCAACGGCATGATCGTGATGCGCGGAATGAAGCGCCCGCCGAGCTATCAGATTGACCGTTTGCGCCAATCGCCAAACGGCTACTACTACGACGTCATCACCAACGGCTTCGGTGCAATGTATGGCTACTCGGCACAGATTCCACCGCGCGACCGTTGGGCCATCATCGCCTACGTTCGTGCGTTGCAATTGAGCCGCAACACCAAGGCCGCCGATTTGCCGGAGTCGATGCGCTCGAAGATTCCAAGCGCATCCACCGAAGCAGGCGACGCAAAATCTCAGGGAGCGAAGGAATGACCGCGCAGGACTATAAAGCGCCGGAAAGCGTCAGCCGCCTCGAGAAGCGCGCGCTTGTGGTGGGCGTTCTCGGCATCGTCGGGTGCATCATCGGTTGGATTACATCGCCGGAGACTTTCTTCCGTTCGTATCTTGTCGGATTTCTCGCGGTGCTCGGCCTTTCGCTTGGTTCGCTCGGTCTACTGATGCTCCAGCACCTCACCGGAGGACACTGGGGGATCATCATTCGCCGGCCGCTTGAATCGGCCACACGGGTTCTTTGGCTTGTAGCTGGATTTTTCGTTCCCCTGATCTTTGGAATGAAGTATCTCTACTCCACGCACGTCGTCGGCAGTGAATCGCGGCTCGGCTGGTTGAATCAACCGAAAGAGGGCGAAGAAGGCGCGCTTTCGCATCTACAAACCTGGTGGCTGACGCAGAATTGGTTTCGCGGCCGCGCAGTGGTCTATTTCGTGATCTGGATCGGTTTGGCGCTGTTGTTTAACGCTCTTTCCGTGAAACAGGACGCCAACAAGGACGATCGCAAGCTGCGTGCGCGCATCAAGTTTTTTGCCGGTCCGGGTATTATCCTCTACGTCTTTGCGATGACCTTCGCCGCAATCGATTGGGCGATGTCGCTTTCGCCGCATTGGGCTTCCACGATCTATGGATTCATGTTCGTTGCCGGTCAGGCGATTTCCGCAATGGCCTTGATGATTCTCGTCATCGTGATGCTGTCCTACAGCGAGCCCTTCTCGCACATCATTCAGGAACGCCATTTGCACAACCTCGGCAAGTTCCTTTTCGCATTCAACATGCTGTGGGCATATTTCTCGTTCTCCCAGTTGCTGATTATCTGGTCGGGCAACCAGCCGGAAGAGATTACGTTCTATCACCAGAGATTGCAGGGCGGCTGGGGCGTCGTCGCGGTCGGCGTGCTGCTGCTCCATTTCTTTTTGCCGTTCCTCGTCCTGCTCTCGCACGATGTGAAGCGCAACAAACGCCTGATTCCGATTGTGGCAGCCTGGATGATCGCCATGCGAGTCCTTGATATCTTCTGGCTGACGCAGCCAGAGTTTCTTCGCACGCCCTTTGAAAATCCGGCGGCGCTGTTGTGGGATGCGACCGCACTTCTTGGACTTGGCGGATTGTGGTTCTGGTTTTTTGCGGGCCAGCTGAAACGGCGGCCGTTGTTGCCGCTGGGCGATCCAAAACTTGAGGAGGCCATTGCAAACAATGAGCACTGATCCTCACAAGACCGGCACCGGCAATCTGCCTGAAAACAGCGACGTTTCTTTTGAGACGCGCGATATCAGCGTTCCGTCCGTAATTTGGTCCCTCGTGTATCTCGCCATCACCATCGGCGTTTCCCTGGTCCTGTGCGTCTATTTCCTGAAGTTCACGACCAACTTTGTTTCTGGCCAGGAAAAACCGATGCCGATGGTTCGCCAGCAGATGTCCGCTTCCGACGAGCAGAATATGATGATGCCGCCGGAACCACGGCTGCAAGGCGTGCCGGGCCACGAGACAGATCCGCAGCAGGATATGCGCGATAAAATCGCCAGCGACACCCAGGCAAATGAAAGCTATCGCTGGGTTGATGAAAAAGCAGGCGTTGCGCAGATTCCCGTGAAGGAAGCGATGAAGATTATTGCGGAAAAAGGATTGCCTCCACTTCCGCCGCCAACGCCGGAGAAGAAAAAATAGGTTTATGCGTCCGCTTGCAAAATTCGCCGTCGCCGCCGGGCTGCTGTTCGCAGCAGCGGGTAGCCGTGCGCAGATGACGCCGGACAATGTCGGCCAGCCGGCGAGCGGCATGCCCGCGATTTTGCAGGGCGTTGGCTTCAGACCTGAGCTCAATGCGCAAATTCCCGTCGACGCGCCTTTCAAGGATGAGACCGGGAAAGACGTGCGGCTCGCCGATTATTTGCATTCGCCGAAGCCAGTGCTGCTGGCGTTCGTTTATTACGGCTGCCCGATGATGTGCACGCAACTGGAACAAGGCGTCGTCGGCTCGCTGCGCATGCTGTCCTTTAATCCCGGCCGCGATTACGAAGTCGTCTTCGTCAGTTTTGACGAACGCGACACGCCGCAAACAGCAGCGGAAAAAAAGTCCACCGCGATGAACAAGTTTCGCCGCCCGGAAACGGCTTCCGGCTGGCATTTCCTCAGCGGCTCGAAGGAATCCATCGCCGCCGTGACGAATGCCGCGAATTTTCACTTCAACTACGACGCGAAAAGCAATCTTTTCGCTCACGCGAGCGGCATGCTTCTTTTGACTCCGGATGGCCGCATCTCCCGTTACTTCTATGGCGTGGAATTTCCCGCTCGCGATGTCCGCCTCGGACTCGTGGACGCTTCCGCCGGAAAAATCGGCTCGCCGGTGGATCACGCGCTGCTCTTTTGCTTTCAGTACGATCCGTCCACCGCCCATTACAGTGCGACAATTCTGAGCATCGTGCGTCTTGGCGGCATCTTGACCGTAGCCACGATGATTGTCGCTTTTCTGATTTTCCGCCGCCGCGATCGCGCGTCGGCGCCCGTGAATTTGCGTCACCAAGGAGCACACTAAGACCGTGCAGTCGCAATTGCCACTTTATCCGGAATCGGCGTCCAACTTCGCTCCTGACGTGGACGGCTTGATGCTGTTCATCATTGCGGTTTGCATCTTCTTCGCAGTGGCGATCACCATTGCCGTCATCTACTTTTTCTTCCGCTATAAGCGCAAGGAACCCGGCGATATCGGCGCTCCGATTCATGGTGACATGCGCCTGGAAATCACCTGGATCGTGGTTCCTTTCTTCCTCTTGATGGCCATGTTTGGCTGGGGCGCGGTGATTTATGTGGACTACCGCCATACGCCCGCCGACACTCTGGACGTTTACGTCATCGGAAAGCAATGGATGTGGAAGCTCGAGCAGCCCAATGGGCGCCGCGAAATCAATGAACTGCATGTGCCAGTCAACCGAAATGTCCGGTTGGTCATGGCTAGCGAAGACGTGATTCACGATTTCTCCGTCCCTGCGTTCCGCGTCAAAATGGACGTCGTGCCCGGCCACTACAACACCATGTGGTTCCGTCCCACGAAAGCCGGCCGTTATCACTTCTTTTGCTCGCAATACTGCGGCACCAGCCACGCCATCATGGGCGGTTGGGTGACCGTCATGGAGCCGGACGAATACGCCGCCTGGCTCGCGGGCACGAGCGGCACCAGCGATCCCGTTGCCCTCGGCGCAAAGCTTTACAATGAGTTGGCCTGTGGCACTTGCCACCTGCCGGACGGCAAGGGCCGTGGCCCGTCGTACAACGGAGTTTATGGTTCGAAGGTAAAGCTCGCGGACGGCTCGACGGTCGTTGCGGATGAAGCGTACATTCGCGAGTCCATCCTTCAGCCGAATGCAAAAATTGTCGCTGGGTTTCAGCCGGTCATGCCCAGCTTCCAGGGCCTGGTTTCCGAAGATCAGATTCTCGCGCTCACTGCGTATATCAAGGCCCAGAAAGACCAGCCTGTGCCGGGGAAATCCGACGCGGCTGCGCCGGCAACGGGGAAGAAATAAGTCATGAGTGGCACAAACAATCCGGGCGGCGAGCATCAGCTTCCGCGCGAGCACTATCTCAACGCGACCTACGGCATCCGTTCGTGGCTTCTTACCACAGATCACAAGCGCATCGCGCTGCTCTATCTCGCCTCTGTCACTTTTTTCTTTTTTGTTGGCGGCATCTTCGCCACGCTGATCCGCATTCACCTGTTGACGCCCGCGGGTTATCTGGTCACACCGGAAACTTACAACAAACTCTTCACCATGCACGGCGTGGCGATGATTTTCTTTTTCCTGATTCCGTCCATTCCCGCTGTCCTCGGAAATTTCCTCATTCCGATTATGGTCGGCGCGAAGGATCTGGCCTTTCCGAAGATCAATCTTCTCAGCTGGTACATTTATGTCGTCGGCGGCTGCTTTGTCCTTTATTCCTTTGCGACGGGCGGCCTCGATACCGGCTGGACTTTCTATACGCCGCTTAGCAGCATCTATTCGAATGCCGCGGTAACGCCCGCCGTCATCGGCATCTTCATCAACGGCTTTTCCTCAATCCTCACCGGCCTCAATTTCCTAGTCACCGTGCACACGATGCGGGCGCCGGGAATGACCTGGTTCCGGTTGCCGCTCTTCGTGTGGGCGCATTACGCCACCAGCTTGATCATGATTTTGGGCACGCCGGTCATTGCGATTACGCTGCTTCTCGCTGGCCTCGAGCGCATGTTCCACTTCGGCTTTTTCAATCCGGCCTACGGCGGAGACCCGATTCTCTTCCAGCACCTCTTTTGGTTCTATTCGCACCCTGCCGTCTACATCATGATTCTTCCGGCAATGGGCGTAATCAGCGAAATCATTCCCACGTTCGTTCGCAAACCGATTTTTGGCTACAGCTTCATCGCCGCGTCCAGTATCGGCATCGCGGTCATCGGCTTCATCGTTTGGGCGCACCACATGTTCCTCACCGGCGAAGCCACCTACGCCGCCATCGCATTTTCTTTCCTCAGTTACCTCGTCGCGATTCCTTCCGCGGTCAAGGTCTTTAACTGGACCTCGACTCTCTACAAAGGATCAATTTCGTGGGACACGCCGATGCTCTACGCGCTCGGCTTTATCGGGCTTTTCACGATCGGCGGTCTCACTGGCCTGTTCCTCGCTTGCCTCGGTCTGGATATTCATCTCCACGACACCTATTTCGTCATCGCCCACTTCCACTACATCATGGTCGGAGGCGCTGTGATGGGTTACGTCGGCGGACTGCACTTCTGGTGGCCCAAAATTACCGGCCGCCTCTATCCCGAATTTCTCGCGCGCACTGCTGCCATCATTCTTTTCGTTGGCTTCAACCTTACGTTCTTCCCGCAATTTATTCTTGGCGGTCTCGGCATGCCGCGCCGCTATCACAATTACCCGCCCGAATTTCAGGTGCTCAACGTGATGTCCACGGCAGGTGCGTCGATTCTTGCGCTTGGCTATCTCTTGCCGATGATCTATCTCACGTGGTCCATGCGTTACGGCAAGATTGCTGGGCCGAATCCTTGGCCCGCGACCGGTCTTGAATGGAAGACCGCTTCGCCGCCGCTTACCGAGAATTTCCACGAAACTCCGGTAGTCGATTGGGAGCCGTACGATTTCGTTCACCGTCCGGATCTGGGCCTTACCGGCTCAAAGCCGAAATTGCCTGGCAAGCTTTCGCCCGCGCACGGCGACGACTAGTTTTCTATCGGCGGATTTTGTGCCGCCGGATTTGGTTTTGTAGAGGCGATTTCACATCGCCATCTTTGAGTGGATAGAGGAGCACCGAGTGCATCGCACCGGAGAGCTGTACGGACAGTACAAAACGCTGGACCAGCAGAAGGAAACCGCCACGCTCGGTATGTGGATCTTCCTGGTCACGGAAATCCTGTTTTTCGGCGGCGTCTTTCTCACCTACAGCATCAACCGCCACCAGTACCCGACCGCCTTCGGTGTCGGCGGCAACATGCTCGACCTCTTTCTCGGCGGCGCGAACACCGTCGTCCTCATCGCCAGCTCCTTCACTATGGCCATGTCGGTCTGGTCCGCGCAGACCAGCAAGAAGGCATGGGTCACACTTTTCTTGATCGCCACGCTGATTCTGGGCACCGTCTTCCTCGGCGTGAAGGTCGTTGAATATAAACAGAAATTTGACCACCATCTGATTCCTGGTCATGGTTTTGACATAACGTATTGCTCGAAAAGCCCCGCTGCCGTCTGTGGCCTCTCGGAAAAAGAACACGCCGACGAAGTGAAAGAAGTGAAGGATGCAATCGAAACCGAAGGTGGCGTAACTGCGCTCAACGCGCACGCTCAGCTTTATTTCTCTCTTTACTTTGGCATGACCGGCTTGCACGCCCTCCACATGATCGTCGGCGCCGGTTTGCTCCTGTGGCTGATTCTCGAATCACGCAAGGGCCGCTTCGACGCGAATTACAACACGCCGGTCGAAAACGTAGGCCTCTACTGGCATTTCGTCGATATCGTGTGGATTTTCCTGTTCCCGTTGCTCTATTTGATTAATCGCCATCTGGCTTGAGTGGGGAGACTCGCGTGTCGGAAAATGGACATCACATAGTTTCGCCAAAAATTTATGCGGCCATTCTCGCTGCGCTTCTTCTCTTCACGTGGCTGACGGTACAAGCCGCCAAAATCGATTTAGGCCCGTGGAACATTGTTCTCGCCCTGCTCATTGCCACGATCAAGATGTCGTTGGTCATTCTCTTTTTCATGCATGGCAAATACAGTCCCAAACGCACCCAGATCGTAATCGTTTCCGGCTTTTTTTGGCTCGCCATCATGCTCGGTCTTACGCTCACCGATTACACCACGCGCCATCCAGAGCCCAGCCGCTCCGCCAATCCGCCGGCGATCGCCATTCATCGCGCCTGACGGTCCCGCAGCTTCCAATTTTGAGTTCCTGATCTTTGAATCTCGCACACTTCCGCCGTGTTCGGTTTTTCGGGGTGTTTTGGAGGTCGGCGAGGTTCCGAAGGAATTCGGACTCACCATCGGCAGAAGTGCAAATTCTGGGAACCTGGATTTACAGGCTCAAAATCAAAAAAGGGGAGAAGCGAACCGGCCCAGCCCTCAATCCCCTAAAGGGATCCTCGGCTCGCCTCCCCCACGTCTTCTAAAGAATGCAACCCGCGCGCCATTCTTAACCTCTTTATTTTCAGTGCCATGCCGCTCTCCTGCCTGGTAAAAATGCGGTACCCCCGGCGAAAATTTACCAGTCAGAATTTCGCTCGACACCCTTTTCAGGTCTCGACCTGACCACGAACTACAACTTATCGCCGATCGCGCGCCTTCGTTCGGACGCCGCGCCTTGACCTTCCAGTTTCTCCCCTGCTATTGTCAAAAGTTATTCTGGCCTCAGTGTCTCTGCTGTGTGCCAGGGCTCCTGTGGAGGGAGCACTCTCGCGACATGGGCCTGACCAAACTCGTCGTGCGGGGCGCACGGCAACACAATCTGAAAAATATCAGTCTCGAAATCCCTCGCAACACGCTCACAGTTATTACCGGCCTTTCCGGTTCGGGCAAATCTTCGCTCGCGTTCGATACCATCTACGCCGAAGGTCAGCGCCGTTACGTCGAATCTCTTTCCGCCTACGCCCGCCAATTCCTCGACCAGATGGAACGTCCGGACGTCGATGTCATCGAAGGCCTTTCCCCCAGCATCGCCATCGAACAAAAAACGACTTCCCGCTCGCCTCGCTCCACCGTCGGCACCATCACGGAAATCTACGACTACTTGCGGGTCGTCTATGCCACCGTCGGTGTGCCGCACTGCCCGAATTGCTCGAAGCCCATCACGCGCCAGTCCAGCGAAGCCATCGTGCAGTCCATCTTGCAGGGTGAACTCGCGCAGCCTGACGATCGCGTCATGATCCTCGCGCCGATCGTCCGTGGCCGCAAAGGAGCGTATCGCAAGGAACTCGAAAAGCTTGGCCAGGACGGCTATGTCCGCGTCCGCATCAACGGCGAACTTTATCCGATGGACGATCTTCCCGCGCTCGATAAGCGCAAGAATCACACCATTGAAGTTGTCGTCGACCGCCTGCTCGTTAAGCAGGGAATTGCCTCGCGTCTCGAACAGTCCATCACCACCGCGCTCAAGCTCGCGAGCGGCCTTGTAACGGTCGCCGTCGTTGGCGGCAAGGAACATGTCTTCTCGGAAAAATTGGCGTGTCCCGATTGCGGCATCAGTGTGCCGATTCTCGAGCCGCGCTCGTTCAGCTTTAATTCTCCCTACGGCGCTTGCCCTGCCTGCAACGGCCTCGGTTCGAAATACGATTTCGATCCCGCAAAAATCTTTCACGATTTCAGCCGCCCGCTCTTCGATGGCGGCCTCGGCCCCGGCTCGGCGTCCACAATCCTCAAGCGCACACTCGAACTTGCCGCTTACGCGCACGGCCTCGATCTCAATACTCCCTTCGACAAATTCCCGCAGAAAATCCAGAATTTGCTTCTTTACGGCTACCCGCCCTCCGGCGGTCCCGGCGCAAAAGACGAAGAAGCTCCCAAAGCGAAAGCCAAAAAAGAAAAAGGCTTCCGCTTCAACGGTATTCTCAAGTTCCTCGAAAAGAATTTTGAGGAATCAAATTCCGACGCCTATCGCGAGTGGATGACGCAATATATGTCCGCCACGCAGTGCAGCGTCTGCCACGGCAAACGCTTGCGACCCGAATCGCTCGCCGTAAGACTCGCCGGCTGGTCCATCGCCGATTTCACTTCGCTCTCTCTCAGCTCGGCGCGGCCGGCCGTGGACAAAATCGTTTCCCATCTCACCGCGCGCCAGAAGGAAATTGCCGCCCGCCCGCTCGAAGAAGTCTCCCAGCGGGTCGAGTTTCTTCTCGCCGTCGGCCTTGGGTATCTCAGTCTCGATCGCTCCGCCGCTACGCTTTCCGGCGGCGAAGCCCAGCGCATTCGCCTCGCCACGCAAATTGGTTCACGCCTTCGCGGCGTTCTCTACGTTCTCGATGAGCCCAGCATTGGCCTTCACGCCCGCGACAACGAACGCCTTCTCGGCTCGCTCGAGCACCTCCGCAACCTCGGCAACACGGTTCTAGTCGTCGAGCACGATGAAGACACCATCCGCCGCGCAGATTTCGTCGTCGACCTCGGCCCCGGCGCGGGCAACGCCGGCGGCTATCTCGTCGCGCAGGGCAAACCGCAGCAAATCGCGGACAGCGCCGCGTCGCTCACCGGTCAATATCTCTCCGGCGCCCTCAAAATTCCGGTTCCCGCTTCGCGCCGCGCCGCCAACGGCAAAAACATTCAAATCCTCGGCGCCACTGCCAACAATCTCAAAGACGTCGACGTCACGATTCCGCTCGGCCTTCTGACTGTCGTCACCGGCGTCTCCGGCTCCGGCAAATCCACGCTCGTCAACGACATTCTCTATCGCACGCTCGCGCAAAAACTCTATCACTCCAGCGAACCCTTCGGCGCGCACCGCGAAATCACCGGCATCGAATTCATCGACAAGGTTATCGAAATCGATCAGGCGCCCATCGGTCGCACGCCGCGTTCGAATCCGGCCACTTACACCGGAGTCTTCGGCCCCATCCGTGAACTTTTCGCCATGCTTCCCGAATCGCGCGAGCGCGGCTACAAACCCGGCCGTTTCAGCTTCAACGTCAAGGGTGGCCGCTGCGAGGCCTGCCAGGGCGATGGCCTGCGCCGCATCGAAATGAATTTCCTTCCCGACGTCTACGTCACCTGCGAAATCTGCCGCGGCCGCCGCTACAATTCGGAAACGCTTGCCGTTCGCTACAAAAATCATTCCATCAACGACATTCTCAGCCTGCCGATTTCCGAGGCGCTGAAACTTCTCGAAAATATTCCGCAGATTCAGCAAAAACTTTCCACCCTTGTCGAAGTGGGCCTCGGCTACGTCCAGCTCGGCCAGTCGGCAACAACTCTTTCCGGCGGCGAAGCCCAGCGCATCAAGCTCGCGCGCGAACTTTCCAAGCGCCAGACCGGCCGCACGCTCTACATTCTCGATGAGCCCACCACCGGTCTCCACTTCGACGACGTGCGCAAGCTGCTCGACGTTCTCCAGCGCCTCGTCTCGCTCGGCAACACCGTCCTCATCATCGAGCACAATCTCGACGTCATCAAACAAGCCGACTGGATCATCGACCTCGGCCCCGAAGGCGGCGACGGCGGTGGCCGCGTCGTCGCGCAAGGCCCGCCCGAACAAGTCGCCCGCTCCAAAAAGTCCTACACCGGCCAGGCTCTCGCTCGTGTATTGTCTATTTCGCCCAATAGTTCGAACGGCTCGGCGAAATAGCTTTCGGGCGAAGAGCTCCCTTAAGATGGCAATTTTCGATAGTCCCTTCTACTTGGTGATCAAGCTCATCGCGTACTGCGTCTGGTGCTTCGTTGGCCTGCGCATGTTTCAACCGGAATCGAGAGTCTTGCCCGCTAAGGCACTCGGCTTCGGCGTCTTGAGACTCTTCATGGGATTTTTCTTTGGCATCGTGATCTATTTTTTTGGATCGGCCATGATGCAGGTGATTGGCACTGGGCTCCCGCAAAACGCCTTGACCTATTTTTTCGTCTACGTTCCCGTTCGCTGGATCGAATGGAGCATCATGGCCGCCATCCTCTATCGCGGCGCAACGAAGCCTTACCCGTGGTTTCTTGGCGAAAAATCGCGCGATCGCTATTGGCGTCTCGGCGGAATCCTCATCTCCTGCCTCGCCGACATTCCGCTCCTCGCATCGTTCGGTGGAGTCATCCCCACCGGTCGCTTCCTGTGTTAATTCGGGCAGCGCTTTTGTAGGGCCGGCTTTCTGAAACCGGCTCTCGCCGCCCACACTCGGATCTATCTTCGCAGTTGTAGGGGCCGCTTTCCGAAGCGGCCCTCTTCGATCTCAGCTTTATGCGTGCCTCGGGCCATCCGCGTGGATTTATCCTCCCGCTCACGCTAAAGTTATCCGTCCGCATATGACCATCTACTCCATCCTCCCGCTCCAATTCGGCAACATCTCCACCTACCCGCTCGCCTCCCGCAAGAGTAAAGTCACAATCGCCGACTTCGCCAAGCCTCCCTCGCAAAATCCGTCTCTAAAAAATTTCCTCGACTCACTCCCACACTTCCTCGCCGCCACCGATCTTCGCAATCTTCTCTCTTCCATTCACACCGCAAAACACGCGCGCAAACCCATCCTCTGGGGCATCGGCGGCCACGTCATCAAGACCGGCCTCGGCCCCGTCCTGAACGACCTCATGCGCCGCGGCTTCGTCTCCGGCATTGCGATGAACGGTGCCGCCCTCATCCACGATTTCGAAATCGCCCTTTGCGGCAACACTTCCGAAGACGTCGAAGCCGGTCTCGGCGCCGGCGCATTCGGAATGGCACGCGAAACCGGCGCCTATCTCAATAAAGTCGCCAGCGCCGCTGCCTACAGCGGCATTGGCTACGGCGAAGCCGCCGGAAAGTTTCTCGCCTCTCGCAAACTCAATCCCAAACACGCCGCCGCCAGCGTTCTCCTGGCCGCCTATCAACACAAAATTCCCGTCACCGTTCACCTCGCCATCGGCACCGATATTCCTCACATGCATCCCGCCGCGGACGGCCCCGCCCTCGGCGCCGCAACTCATCACGATTTCCGTCTCTTCTGTTCGCTCGTGAAAGAAATGCATCCCGACGGCGTATATCTCAATTGGGGTTCTGCGGTGCTCTTGCCGGAAGTGTTCCTGAAAGCCGTCTCCGTCGTCCGCAATCTCGGTGTGCCCTTACGGCCAATAACCACCGCCAATTTCGATTTCATCCAGCACTATCGTCCGTTGCAAAATGTAGTGAAGCGCCCAACGGCTCCCGCGACGGGCAAGCTCGACGACGGCTCCCGCGGCTTCGCCATCACCGGCCATCATGAGCTTCTTCTTCCGCTCGTTGCCGCCGCGCTTGCAAGCGGCTGGCCCGGCAAGTCTGCAAAACGCGGCGTCCTAAAATCGCGCAGTGGGAAGCGCAAAGGCAAACGATGAACCTGTTCGACGATAATTCACAAAATCCCTCCGCGCTGCCGGAATCTCATCTCTCCTCACCCGCTCCTTTCGCTCCCGCGTTTTCAGAAGTTCCGCCCGGCGATCCCTTCACCTACGGCGCCCAGCACCCGCAGCCTTATCACGTCGCGCCGCCCGCTCCCGGCGATCTCCAAATCCCCTGGTCCTGGGGACATTTCATCTGCACCGTGCTCTTCGCCGTCGTGTCCCTCATTTTTGTTCAAGGCGCCTTCACCGCCTATTACATCGCCACCAAAAAACTCACGCAGCACATGTCCAAGGAGCAGTTTCAGCAATTTGCTCTTTCCACTCCCGCGTTCGCCATCGGCAGCATGGTTGTCTGGTATGCCATTCTGCTTCTTTTTCTGGTCATCACTTTCCGCGCTCTTTACAACAACTCCTTCTGGACCGCGCTCCGTTGGCGAAAATTTGATCCGCAAAACAAAAAGGCTCCGTCGCACGCCTGGCAGTACATCCTTCTCGGGTTTGCCCTCTCGTTCGTCGTTCTGATCGCGACCGCCAGATCCAAGACTCCCGACCACGCTCCCATCCAGGAAATCATGAAGAATCCCCGAATGGCTTTTGCCTTCATGGGGATGGCGGTCCTGATTGCGCCGTTCGTCGAAGAGACTATCTTTCGCGGCTATCTCTATCCGACATTCGCGCGATGGTTCGGCGTCTGGTCTTCCATCCTTCTTACAGGAACGCTCTTTGGCCTCATGCATGGCGCGCAACTCGGCTGGGCTTGGCCCAACGTCCTCGCTCTGACGGGCGTCGGCATCGTTTTCACCTTTATCCGGTCGCGCGCCGAAACCGTTCTCGCCAGCTACCTCATGCATCTTGGCTACAATTCCGTGCTGGCCTTTTTCTTCACCATCGCGTTCCTCTTATCAAAGTTCGGTAAGCTTCCGGTTCCTCACTCTTGAGCGGCGCGAGTCCCACGCTAAAATGCTGATTTTCGCCCTCCGCTCCACTTTCGCTACAATATAAGTTTGCGAGGCCAACCCGAATGTACGTAGCCCAGCCCATCGAATGGACCGACCGCGGCGTCGTCATGCTCGATCAGCGCCTTCTTCCCGGCGAAGAAGTCTCCTACACCTACACCACCTATCAAGACGTCGCCAAAGCCATTCGCGAAATGGTCATCCGCGGTGCGCCCGCCATCGGTGTCGCCGCCGCCATGGGCGTCGCTATCGGCGTACAAAAATCCAGCGCCAAATCTCTCGCCGATCTTCGCGCTGAATTTCCCGTCATTCTCGATACGCTCGCGAAAACGCGCCCCACCGCCGTCGATCTTTTCTGGGCCCTCGACCGCATGAAGCTTCGCTTCGAAGAAGTCTCCGCGCGCACGCAGGACCTCGCGCAAATTTCCGCTGCCATGATCGCGGAAGCCAAGGCCGTCCACGCCGAAAAGCGCTCCACCGATGAAGCCATCGGCCGCTTCGGCGCCGAATTCATGCCGCAAGACGGTTACGTCATGACGCAGTGCAACGCCGGCGCTCTCGCTACCGCCGGCATCGGCACCGCCCTCGGCGTCATTCAAGTCGCTGTCGAGCAGGGCAAGAAACTCCACGTCTACGTTCCCGAAACGCGTCCCTATCTTCAAGGCGCCCGCCTCACCGCGTGGGAACTCCATCGCAGCCACATTCCCCTCACGCTGATCACCGACAACATGGTCGGCCATTTCCTGAAAACCGGAAACGTCGGCGCCATCGTCACTGGAGCCGACCGCGTCGCCGCCAACGGCGACACCGCCAACAAAATCGGCACCTATCAAATCGCCGTCCTCGCAAAAGAAAACAATGTCCCTTTTTATATCGCCGCTCCCGTCTCCACCTTCGACCTCTCTATCCCCAGCGGCGACTTCATTCCCATCGAAGAACGCTCTTCCGACGAAGTCACCCAAATCAAAGGCATCCGCATCGCACCCGACGTTCACGCCGCTCATCCGGCCTTCGACGTCACCCCCAACAAATACATCGCCGCCATCTTCACCGAACGCGGCGTCGCCCGTGCTCCCTACACCGATTCCCTCCGCGCCCTCGCTTCCGCCTCCCACACCGCCACTGCTCCCTGATTGCCTTGTGTAGGGGCAGGACTTTAGTCCGCCCGTCTTATTCCTCGACTGGAATCGAGCGTCTCTCTTCCATCCCAGTCAGCGCGTCATTCGCGCTATCATAAGCGAAGCTGTTGTAGGGGCCGCTTTCTGAAGCGGCCCTCTTCGATTTAAGCCGCCAAGTGGAGGCGGTTTGACGCCGCCTTCATTTGTTTGGTTTTTTCTTATCGCCCGAACATCGAATACGAAATCGGATGCTTTTCTTCTCCGGGCGCCGGCGGCAACGTCACGTTCATTCGCAGCTTTTCTTCCACGATCCTCCGCGCCGTTGCCTCGCTCGCAAGCTGCTCCACCGCCGACGCAATTCGCGCCAAGTGCACCGCGAGTTCATCCGTCACGATCGACCGCTGCAGTGCAATGCGTCTTCCTCGCGCCAGCGCCAGCAGCAACCCAACGCAAAGCAGCCCTGCTCCGATCAAGAAGAGTTGCGTTGCCGTGACGGTGTATCCGAAAAGAGTGATTCCTGCGTCCGAGAGCATCGATTCCTCCCGGCTGGGTCTTCGTAGGTTTTGGCTGGATTCCTTCGATTATATGCGGTTTCGCGCTTGTAGGTTGTCTCGAATCTCGCGCCACTCTCACACCGAATCTGCTTACCCCTCGAAACGCACCCGCACTTCTCGCTACACTGTCATCGGCACTTGCACCTTATGCCCGACGAACTCTGGCCATTGCACTCCGTCACGTTGAAAGTCCTCGATCTCTCCACGCAGATCGACTTCTATCGCCAATTCGGATTTGAGTTGCGCGAACAATCTCCCGCTTCCGCAACTCTCGTCGCAGGCACTTTCGAACTCACTCTGCTCGCACTAAAGAACGGCCGCCTCCGCCCGTCCCACACTGCCGGCCTCTTTCATTTCGCTATCCTGCTCCCGCACCGCGAAGCCCTCGGCTCTTTTATCCAACACTCGTCCCATCACAGTTGGGATTTCGTTGGCGCCGCTGATCATCTCGTCAGCGAAGCGCTCTATTTTTCCGACCCCGAAGGCAACGGCATCGAAGTCTACGCCGACCGTCCCACCGAACTCTGGAAATGGCAAAACCAAAATATTCAGATGGACACTCTTCCCCTCGACCTCGACGCTATCGCTGCAATCTCGTCGCAGGACTGGCAAGGTTTCCCGCCCGCTACTCGGCTCGGCCACATGCACCTCACCGTCGGCGACCTCGAAGCCTCCCAAAAGTTCTACGAATCCCTCGGCCTCCGCCTCACCGCCGACTGGGGCCCCTTCCGCTTCCTCTCTTGGAACAACTACCATCACCACGTCGCCATCAATCTCCTCGCCGGTCCAAACGCCGCCGCCGTAACCCCCGAAATCTCCGGCCTTGCCAGCTTCTCTATGCGTCAATCCATTCTGCCGAACGAAGTGAAGGATCCGTCGAACCTCCTTATCGTCCCGGCTTGAACCCAACCCTCCTTCGCGTCCGCCATTCGAATGATTCTCACAAGGTACTATACCTTGACAGTTACCCAACCCTCTGCTAGAATGATCTGTGAAGCTCGCACGACCCTCCCTCACCGGGCCTTTCCGCCCACTTCAAAATCCTTCTATCCCAATCGATTTTTCCCCTAACTCCTCTGGAATGAACACTTACAAAAAACCCGCCTGTAACCCCTTTCAAATGAACACTTACAGAACATTGGACTTAAAGTCCCTTTGTTTTCAACACTTACAAAAAAAGGGGGAGGGGGTGGTGGTTATGGTTAACCAGCACTCCCTCCCCGCAAACTTCGTTAGGTTGTGGCCGAAGGCCGAGCGACGGCTTCCGCCCTTACATCTTCGGGAAGTTCGCGTCCGCCTTCACTTCCAGGATCTGCAGCGTGTGCCGCCGCGTGTGTCCGCTCATAAAGAGTACCCACTGGTACGCGTCCAAAGGCCCGATCGGGCCCGGACCGTCGTACATGCGGTCCCTCAGGTCTTCTTGAGTTGTTTTGATGAAGTCTTCGGACTTGCCCCGGCTCTCCAGGAACAATTTCATCGAGTCATCGTGCGTCATCGGTTTCTTCGCCGGATCGATTGGCTCCGGTGCTGTTGCCTTAAAACTGCGGTCTTGCAGCATGGCCACGATCTTTTCATCCTTGCCGGCCGTTGCACTCCGCTTTTCCGGCGTCAACGGTGCCTTCATCACTCCGTTCGTAATGTTGCCAAAGATGAATCCTTCGGCAAGCGCGATGTGCTCCGCGCACTGTTCAATCGACCACCGCTCCGGCGCCGCCTTGAACTTCCACTGCGCCTCCGAAAGTCCTTTGGTCGCGTCGAGAAACGCCTTCTTCGATCCTTCGAGCTCCGCGATCGCTTTGTCTCGTTCTGCCTGCGTCAGCGTCTCCGTCGCCGGAACCGCCACCAGGAACATTGCCGCTGCCAGTATCAAGCTTTTCAACATCAGGTCTCCCTCCTGGAACCTAATACGGACTGGTCTCGAAATTGTATCGTGCTATTTCACGCGCACATAGCTCGCATCTTCGGTGAAGGAGTCTTTCTGATCCTTCCGGAACGTCCAGTTGGTCTTGAAATGGTCGTTGTCGATCAGCGTATACAGCGCGTGATGCATGTGCCCGGTATCCGGCGACTTCAGGTTGGAGATGCTCACAAAATCAAATTTGATCGTTTTTGTTGCAGGATCGTAGCTTCCCGCCATCGTCGGCTGGTTGCCAGCCATGCAGTAATGCGTCAGCTTCAACTTGTCTCCGTCCACGAAGTAAAGCGTAATCATCTCCACCGGCTTCCCATTTTCTTCCATGTGGAATTTCTCCAGCAGTGCCGTGCCTCCCGAGGCCAGCTCCAGGTGCAGCGTGGCCTTGCCCCCAGTCGGCGTTTCCGTCTGCCAGTCGCCCACCAGCGCCTTCATTTTCTCAAATGCGTCCGCTCCGTTTCCCGCCGCCATCGCGGGACCCGTGCTTATCGCGGCGGCCGCCACAATCGCCAAAATACTTGCCAACTTGCTTCCCATTTTCATCACACTTCTCCTTTTCGATTCGATTTCCGCAAGATCGATCTACTTCGCGCTCGTATCTGCCTGCATCATCCCGAAGAGATTGCCTTCCGGGTCCACGCAATACGCGAAGTATCCAACTCCCGGAATCGGCGTCTTCGGCATGATCGGCGTTCCGCCTGCCTTGGTAACCGATGCGAGCGACGCGTCCAGCGAATCCACACCCACCGTGTTCGTCGTCGTTTTCACGTCGCCGCGCTTCATGATCGCCCCATTGATCCCCGCCGCCTTTTCATCCCCCGTATTCACCAGCCAGTAGTCCATCGGCCCGGGCCACTTCTCGATCTTCCATCCGAATACGTTCTTGTAAAACGCGATCGCGCGATCCGCATCATCCACCGGAATTTCAAAATGAATCACTCGTGTCATGACACCTCTCCTTTTGGTGTTTTCTTTCTTCTACGAAAATCGATCGGCGGACTAAGCGTGCTTCGTTTGCACCCCTGCGCCGTATTTCTGCGTCGCCCATCCCACAATCATTCCCACGAGGCTCCCGGGCAAAATAATTTCAAAGTAGTAGCCATGCTGCTTGAGCGCCACCAGCAACGCGAGAACAAACCCCACAAAGAGTCCAAACAGGATTCCCAGCGGAACGGAGTTTACTTTGCGAGCAAAGATTCCTGCGGCAATCCCTGCAATCAACCCTTTGAATGTCGAGCCAATCACAATTCCGACGATCATCGCGCGCACACTGGGCGTAAAGTACGCCGTTCCTCCATCTATCGCCCCCAAAACCGTTCCCAAAAGCAGTCCGAGCAAAATTTTATTCATTTCGACAGCCTCCATAGGGGCCAGATTCTCTCCCGCTCTGTCCATCTTTACAACAGCTGTGGAATTTTCTTTAAGGCTAGCGGTGAAAAAAATATAGAACGAGGAACCGCGTCACTAAGTAGGCTGTTATCAGCAAGATGGCGATCTGATGTCGCTTGTAGAATCGCACCAGTCTCTCCAATATGTTTTCGCTGTAGGCCAAAACGGGCAATCCGTCCAGGTGTCGCGACACGTCGGAGGCAAGCTCCGAAACGCTCCCGTACCGTAGTTCCGGTTGCTTTGCTGTCGCTTTCTCGCAGATTGCTTGTAGCGCGCGCGGTAACCGTTGGCCCTTGTTCCCTTCGGTGCCCGCCGCAACAAATTTCAGCAGCGCGCCAAGAGAAAACACGTCGCTGCGCACATCGATTTTTTCCGTCTCGCCGCGCTCTTGTTCAGGCGACATATAACCCGGGGTGCCGAGCACCGTTCCGTGACCGGTCACCGCGGTCGCTTGCGTTTCTTCGTCGCCGGGATTCTCTTTCGCGAAGCGAGCAAAGACTGTGTCGTTCGATTCGGAAGTTTCACGCAGGACCTTTGCGAGTCCCCAGTCCATCACAAGGACTTCGCCGAACGGGCCGACCATCACGTTTGCGGGCTTCAAATCCCGATGCAGCACTCCGCGCGCGTGTGCGAATGCGACTGCATCGCAAATTCGCAAAAACAACCGCAACCGTTCGGGAAGGGAATCTACCTTTACGACGTGCTGATCCAATCGCAATCCTTCGACGAACTTCATCGTATAAAATACGCGGCCATCGGGAAGCGCTCCGACGTCGTGCACGGGAACAATTCCCGGATGCTCGAGTTGCGCCAGAACTCTTGCTTCGCGCAGAAGCCGCTGTGTCAAATCCGGATTGGCGCTCGCCGCGTCGAGAACTTTCAGCGCGACGCGGCGATTCAATTTCTCGTCGTCTGCCGCGTAAACGACGCCCATCCCGCCTCGCGCAATCAGTTCGCGCAGTTCGTAGCGAGTGCCAGAGAGATCAGGGACACCTGATCCGCGCAAGCGTTCCAGCGCTTTGTCGTTCAGGAATTTCATCTGGCCGTTTCGCCGAACAGCGTTTTCGCTTCCCGAGTAAATTCTTCCTCGCTTCCGCAAAGCGCGTGCAATTGTTCCATGGCGATTCTGCGGAATTCCCGCCGCGCCCACGCGATCTGGTTGTTCACGTCCGTAACCGGCAGTCCGTGCTTCGCGCCCAAATCGGCATACGAAATGTTTTCCTCACCGTCCAGATCGTACGCTTCAAACATCGCAAACGCTTTTTGCTTCCCGCGCGAATCGCAAAGCTTCTGCAATTCGGCCACGGCCGACGCGAAGAGGCTGCGAATCCATTCCTTCTCAAAGAATTCTTCCAGCGATTCCGGCGAAGGAATCGACGCGGGATCAATCGCCTGCGTCCGCAATTCCTCCTCAGCGGCGGAAAAGTCGAGAGCGACATGCAGGAAATCCGCGCCGCGCTTCTGGCGCGACGCAGCCTTGATTTCGTTCAGCGCAAAACTGTCCGCGCAAACGCGCAAGTACGTTCGCAGGCGGCTCTTCGCCGGATCGAAGCGCGAGAGCAGATCGCGCTCCAGCAATTCGGCGAAAAATCCCTGCGTCAAATCCTGTGCGTCCTGCGGAGCTTGCGTGAATTTCAGGCGGAGATATTTGTAAATGGGCTTCCAGTACGCGGCGAAAAGCAGATCGAGCGCGCGCCCACGCTCGGCCGCATCGCCGCTGCGGGCCGCTGCGAGAACCGAAAGACGAGTTTGGGGAAACGATTCGCCTGGCGCGGACATTGGCAATCGAGCGATTCACTCCGCAAAGAGTCTACGCAGAGTGCAAAGGAGGTGGCAAGCGAACGCGCTGGTCGCGCGTACCGTTTGCCTGTGTCGTGCGAACTATGCAGGAACGGGTGCGAGGGCCTTTTGCGCGCCTTCTATGCCCTTGCTGATGGTGGTTTCCCAATCCGCGTGGGGGACCGAAGATTTCGCAGCAGCTTGATAAAAGCGCAGCGCTTCGGATGGACGATTCAAATTCTTGAGCGAAATGCGCCCTGCGGAAAGGAGTGCGAGAAGGCCCGGACGTTCGGCCGGGAACGCCGCAGCGAGACGGCCGTATTCTTCGACGGCCCGTTCAAAATTTCCCTGGCCTTCCGCGGAGCGGCCGAGTTCGAGCCAAATATTGGCGGGCAATGTGTCCCCGCCGGAATTCTTGAAATCTTGATAATCCTGCCACGCCGCTTCGTGATTGTTGGCTTTCAGTTGAATCTGAATCAGTTTGCCGATGGCGTCGCGATAGGCGGGAATATCATTTTTGCGCCAATAAATCTGATGCAGCAGCGTATACGCATCGGTGGATTCCGGATTGGTTGCGATGTAGCCCTGGAGCGTGGCCACTGCCTGATCCAATTGTCCCTTTTCAAGTTGTTCCGTCGCCTGAACGATGGCGGGATCGGCCGTCCAGGAAACTTTTGCTTCGATGGCTTGATCGGCTTTTGCTTCCAGGCCGGAGTAGCGAAGCCCCAGCGCGGCGAGCGCGCCGAATACGAAACCACCGACGTGCGCCCAGTGCGCGGTGCTGGAGAATTTTCCGAACAAGGCGCCGCTAAAAACTTCGGCGAGCAGCCAGAAGGGAAGCAGCCAGTACGCCGCCGCTTTGAAACGAATGCCCTTGCCCATCGCAAGATTCGCGATGCTGCGCGGACTAAGAATGACGGCGACATCGATTTTGGTTGTGGGAAAACGCACGAGAAATGCACCCATCAAGGCAGCGACAGCACCGGAAGCGCCGAGCGTCGGAGCGAGACTCGTGGAATTCACCCAGGCATGCAATTGCAGCGCGGCCGCGCCGGCAAACAAATAGAACGCCGGATAGATGAGCCTGCCCCACGTATCTTCCAGCACCACACCGGCGAGCCACAGAAACCACATATTGCCGATGAGATGGAGCCATCCGCCGTGAAGAAAATTCGCCGTGATGTACGAAATGGCGGTGTGGTGGGCGGGGACGAAAGCGTATTTATCCAGAATCGAACTGGTGGATTGCGCGGAAAAATCCGCGCAAAGCGAATCCATTTCCGCCTGCAGTTTGGCAGGATCGTCGAGAAGGCGAATTTTTGCATCCCAGGCGTCTTCCAGATTTCGATTGCCGGATTTGGCGTTGGCCCACGCGGCGGGATAATCCTGCTGAAAATTATTGACGAGCTCCTGCGCGTCGGGAGACATCGTGAGCTCGGGATGCATGGCGGCGAGAAGAAGAATGTGCGAACGCACTTCGCCGCGCTGAGGATTTTCATCCTCGATCTGGCCGTGAGTGCCAAGAAAAATAAAAAGATTCAAAACGACGAGCGCGATGGAGATGACCGGCCAGCGGCGGCCCTCCATATTTTCGTGTCGAAGAGGCAGAAACATAGATCCTCGCAGACCGAACAGCGCCGATTCACGGCGATTGTTAACCACAAGGATAGATACAGGAATCGTGCGGAAGCACCCGTCCGAAAGGACAGGTGGCACCAAAGAGTTAGGGAGAAGCGATCCACATGATAGCGGAATGCCGGGAAACGGCATTAAAATGAAGACGCAGGAGGCGCACAATGGCCCACCGATTTACGGTAATTTTCGAGAAGGAAGAAGAAGGAGGTTACCACGTCTTCTGCCCCACGTTGCCCGGCTGCCATACGCAAAGCGAGACGATCGAGCAGGGCGTCGAGAATATTCGAGAAGCCATCGGCCTTTACATCGAGAGTTTGGTGGAGGACGGGTTGCCGATTCCCACGGAAGATATCTTAATCAAGCCGATTGAGATTCCGGCGTGACGCCGAAACTGCCGGCGGCTACGGCGAAGGAACTTGTCCGTGTCGCGGAGCAGTTGGGGTTTACATTCAGGCGGCAGAGCGGGAGCCACGCAATTTATGTGCGGGCGAGCGACCAAGCGCGAGTAGTGATCCCGATGCATGCCGGAGACTTAAAGCGCAAGACTCTGCGCGGCATCATTCAGGATTTGAAGATTAGCGTGGACGAATTTCGCGAAATGTTGTGAACCGCCGGCCGAGTGTCATTCGTAGCGGAGGGCTTCGACGGGGTCGAGGCGTGCTGCTTTCCACGCGGGGTAAATTCCGAAGCCGACGCCAATAGCGACGCAGAGAATGAGCGCAGTGACGACCCAGAACAAAGAAAGTTGCGCGGACATGTGCGCGCCGTATTTCATGAGCAGAGAAAGACCAGCGCCGAACGTCACACCGAGAATGCCGCCGACCGCGCTGAGCGTGACCGCTTCGATCAAAAACTGAAGAAGAATGTTGCTGCGCTTGGCGCCAATGGCCTTTCGAACGCCGATTTCACGGGTGCGCTCGGTGACGCTGACGAGCATGATGTTCATCACGCCGATGCCGCCGACGAGCAGGCCAATGGCGGAAATGCAAAACATCAGCAGGAAAATCAGAAAACTGATTTTGTTCCAGAGATCGAGAAAATAGTCGGAAGTGAAGAGCGCAAAATCGTCGGGCTTATCGCTGGAAAGACGGCGTTTGCGCCGCAGCATGTCTCGGATTTCTTCCACGGCTTGCGAAACCTGAGAAGGATCGCTGGCCTTCGCGAAAATCACGTAATCTTTTTGATTTGGATAAAGTTTGCGCAGAGTCGTGACGGGCATGAAGGCGATGTTGTCTTCCGGATTCGAACCGCCGGAAATTCCCTGACGGCGTTTTTCCATCGTGCCAATGACGGTGAAAAGCTGGCCGTCGATGGTGACTTCCTTGCCGAGCGCGGCATCTTCGCCTTCCGGGAAAAGCGTTTGGACGGTGTTATAGCCGATGCAAACGACAGGAGCGCGATGTTCGGCGTCCGTTTCGTTGAACATGCGGCCTTTGCTCAGTTTGATGTCGAAAATTTCGCTGATGGACGGCTGATTGCCCTGAAGGATCACGTTTTTCGCGCGATAGGCGCCGCGGCGGACGTCGGCGGTGCCGGAGCCAAATTGCGGCTGAAAAATTCGCATGGAAGGTGAAGCGGCTTTGACGTGAGGAAGTTTGGCGATGTCGTCGGCCCATTCGGGTTGCAATTCTTTGCGCGTGAACCACTCACTGGGCGGACGGGAAAGCGAAGCCCACGGGAAGCGATAGGCGATGATGGTGTCCGAGCCGAGATCGCGAATTCCGCCGAGAACATTTTCGTTGAGACCGTTGATGAGCGAGCTGACCGCGATGACAGTGGTGATGCCGATGACGATGCCGAGAACGGTGAGCGCGGAGCGGAGAGGATTTTTGCGAAGCGTATCGAGCGCGAGCGCGACCTGGTCCTTGAGTTCGAGCGCGCGCGCGGGTTTTACGAAGGCGCGAAGCTTTTGTGTCCGTGGAGTGCTGAGAGTTTGGGCGACGGTTGACATTTGTTTCGCTCGCTTCAAGCGAAGAGAGATTCCTCGATTCCGCGACCCAGCATGCAAAAATCGCATGCAAGAGAAAGCTGGGTCGCTCCGCTCGGAATGACAAGCTTCTTTATTGCGTTATTCACTGCGGAGTGCCTCCACAGGATCAAGACGGGATGCTTTGGAAGCGGGATACGTTCCGAAAAAGAGACCGACGCTGAGGGCGACGACCAGGCCACTGAGCACGGACCAAAATTGCACGGCGGCGGGAAGCGGAGTGGCGAGAGCGACGAGCTTTGCCGCGATGATGCCAAAGAGCACGCCGATGGCACCGCCGATGACGGCGATGGTCGAAGACTCGATGAGAAATTGCAACAGGATGTCGTGGCGGCGAGCGCCGAGCGCTTTGCGAACGCCGATTTCGCGGGTACGTTCGGTGACGCTGACGAGCATGATGTTCATGATGACGATGCCGCCGACGACGAGCGAAATGGAAGCGATACCGACCATGACGACGAAAAAGCCGGAGCTGATGTCCTTCCAGAGCGAAAGGAAGGAGTCGCTGGTCTCGACGGCAAAATCGTCTTTGGTGTTGTAGGAAAGATGATGGCGCGAGCGCATGATCTGGCGGACTTCGTCGACGCTGTCCTGGATTGTTGAAGCGGAGCCGGCACGCGCCGTGATGCGCAGCGAATCGGTTTGCGCGCCGTATTCCTTGCGATAGCTGGTGATCGGAAGAATGATCCAATTGTCGAGCGAAGTGCCGAGCGACGAGCCTTCCTTTTTGCCAAGACCGATGACCTGGCAGGGAACATTGTTCCAGCGAATTTCTTTTCCGACGGGATCGACGCCGGGAAGAAGATTGTCGACGATATCTTGTCCGACGGTGCAGACGGAGGCGGCGCTGGTGAGGTCGGCTTCGGTGATGTGGCGGCCTTCGACGAGATCGACATCGTAAAGCTCCGCCATCTGCGGCGTCCAGGCGCGAAGGTTTGTGTCTTTGAGGGAATTTAGTCCGCTGCGGACTTCCACGCGGCCGCCGAGCGAAGCGCCGACTTCCTTGCACGATTTGCAAAGTTCCTTGATCGCTTCGTAATCGTCCCAATCCAGCTTTTTGCGTTTCTGGAATTCGATCCAGTCGTCGACGTTGGTGACGATAGAGGGTTGTTTGGAGACGCCGAAAACATCCGCGCCGAGATTGAAGACTTTTGTGGCGACATATTGATTGGCGCCGTTGATGAGGCTGACGACGGCGATGACGGCAGCCACACCGATGACGACACCAATGAGCGTAAGGACGCTGCGAAGCTTATGCGCCCAAAGGCTGGAGGTGGCAATAGCTACCGCCTCGGAAAGGTTCATTGTCGTTGGCCTGGCCATGGGCAAAGGGAGGGACAGAAACTGCCCTCATCCTAACATACGCAGGGGAGGGGGAAGGAATAACATGGGGGGAGAGAAGGTGGGTGGCTCAGAAGGCGCAAGTTGATGAAAGGGAATGGGTAAAAGAAAAAGGCGGGGAGGAGTGCTCCCCGCCTCTTTAAGCCTGCAAAAACGCAGGGTTGATATTAGAAGGTCAGCTTGACGCCAAATTCGGCTTGGCGCGGAACTGCATACCAATTCACGCCAGAGGCGGAGCCGGGGCTGATTAAGTTGCCGCGCTGTTGCCGGGTTGTGCCGTTGGCGGAGCCGACGCTGCCATTCAGAACGCCGCTGAGGACGTTGCCGAATGGATCGAAGTTCTGGAAGTTGAAGACGTTGAACAAGGCAATCTGCGGCTCAACGACTACGCGTTCCGGGAGGGCGTGGATCAGCTTGTTGACCTTGAGTTCCCATGAAATGTGAGCGTCGAAGGTGAACAGTGGCGACACGCCGACCTGGCCTTGCGGAGCAAGGGCGAGCGTCGGGGTGACCGCGCCGAGGGACGTCAGTTGGGCTTGCGTAAACAAGCCTGCGGAAACAAGCGCCTGTCCGGCTGGAGTAAGTTGGCCGGCCGCAGTCGAGTTGTAGTTCGAGATGAAGGAGTTCAGATTGCCCGCCTTAATCTCGCGGTCGAAGGAACCGACCTGCGAACCCGGAACAGGATCTCCGACTGTGCCGTCGCCAGTTACGTCGGTGCGGAAGATTTCGCCCGGGGTACCAGCCTGCGGCAAAGTGAGGGTTAGCGGAATCGCGGACGCATAGTGAGCCGTGAGCGCGAGTCGAGTGGCCCAGGGGAAATCCATAACCGTGCCGACGCTGACGAGGTGAGTGCGGTCAAGTGCGGACGGGCCGTAGTACTTCAACGGATTGTTGAAGTCCAAGGCGTTGTTGACGAAATCCTGGTCTGCTGCGGCCGACTTGAAGCGAGAAAGCGTGTAGGACGCGATCAGGTTTGCGCGGCGAATGCCCGGCAGAGGATTCTTCAAATTGGACTTTAACTCGACCAACAGGCCGTTATAAACGGAGCGGCCTACAGGGAAGAGCATCTCGTTTTGGCCGAGATTTCCATTTATGCCGCCAAACGCGCAAGTCGGGCAGGGAGCGCCGCCACTGGCGTCGAATCCGGAATCCAGGCCGTTCGAGGCAAAGTCCGAGATGGTTGCACCACCTGTGGCATGCAACCCAGGACAGGAAGCAATTGCAGCGTCGATTGTTGCCGCACCGCAAGCGGCCAGCGTTGCGGAGATGGCGTTGTTTGCGTTGGGGACATTCAGGAAGCGGGCGTCGCCGACTTTGTTGGTGTCCAGGCCCAGCGTGTAGTGGGTAGACACATTGCGAACGTAGTCCACGCTGATCGTGGTGTTGTGACCGAGTTGGCGCTGCACACCGACGTTCATCTGAACGGAGCGAGGAGAAACGTAGCTAGGTGCCAGCATTTGAATGCCGTTCAGGTTGTTGCCCTGCAGAGTCGTGCCAATAAAGTTCGGGTTGGCGCCTGCGCCCTGAGCAGCGATAGCCGCCTGGTACGCAGACTGGTCTGCAGCGATTTGGGCTGCCGCGGTGCCTACAGCTTCGCCGCAGTATGCGACTGGATTGCCACTGTTTACGCCCGGGACTGGGCCGGTGGCGGAGCCTCCGAAGCATGGAGCTGCTTGCGCGAGGAAGAGGCCCTGAGTTAAGCGACCGGGGCGGTCGAACAATACGTTGTTGAAAATGGCGTTCTCATAATAGAGACCGCCACCAGCACGAATGACTGTCTTGCCATTCTTGAAGGGATCCCACGCAATGCCGAGTTGCGGGCCGAAGTTCTTGTTGGGTTGGTTGACCCGGTTTTCGAGGCCCTTGTAAAACTGATTGTCGAATTGAGCGAGGGCGGCGACGGGAGCCAGGTCGCTATCGGTACGGCCGGTGTCGCGTCCGTAGTGAAGGCCGAGCGTCACAGTCAAGTTTGACTTCAACTTCCACTGATCGCCGACGTAGAAATCAAAGCGATGATCATACTGGCCGCCAGCGGGCAGATTAAATCCCGGACGCTCTGTTGAGAAGCCTTGGCCGTTTCCAAACAAGATTGTGCTAACGGGCCAATTCAAAGGGTTGCTGAATTTGTCTGCAGGCGTGCCGTCCAAGCTGGGAAAGGGGCCCGTGTTGGCGACGGCTTGGTTGGCCGGATTAAACACTGACTGCACCATTGGCTGCAAGGCGAAGAATTTGGCAAAACCACCACCCAAGATGGCGTTAAATGAAGTGCCATAACGGAGCGTATGACGGCCAAGAGTGAAGCTGCCGTCATATTTGATTTGGCGGTCTTCCTGGAACGTCTGTTGAGGAGCAAGAATGTTCGCGCCAGAGCAAAATGCTTCGCCGCCGGCGAGGCAAGTAAAGTCGCTGCCATTTGGAGTGATGTTAAGGGAGATCCCCGGAGCCGGATCAAGGGCGCCGGACAGTGCGACGCCGTCCACGATGGCGTTGCGGAATTTCAAGAATTCAAACCGGACACTGTTGGTGGTACGACCGATGCTGAAGTCCGTGCCAATAACATGGGTGGGAGTATGGTCCACGTTCGCAAACGGCTGATAGACGCCCGGGTTGAAACCGCGAACGCTTGAGTTCTGATCGAAAGCGAAGCGATAGAAGGCCGTCCAGTTCTTCCTAATGTTGTAGTCGACGCGGCCCAGATATTCGCGCTGTGTGAACGGCGAGTTGAAGCTGCCGAGAAGTGAGCCGAACGGAGCAGACGGCGACACAGGACTCTGCAAGGTTTGATCCGTGCGCTCGAAATCGCCAAAGAAGAAGAGTTTGTCCTTGATGAAAGCGCCACCGAGATCGGCACCAAATTGTTTGCGGCCGAAATTCAGATTGTCGTTTGGAGGGGGAGCAATCTTAGCGGAAGTCTGGTTGCTGCGGCCGTAGTAGTACGCGCCGCCGTGCCATTCGTTCTTGCCGGACTTCGTAACCACGTTCACAGTGCCGGACGAGGTCAATTCGGTGGACATATCGAGAGTGGAGGAGCTAACTTGGAACTCCTCGATAGCACTCTGCGGAATATTTTGAGTGGTCGTGCCGACCGTTTCATCCGAGATGTCCACGCCATCCACTTCGATGCGGGCTGTACGTCCAAAACGTCCGCCGAAGGAAAGCGAAGAATAACCGTTTTTGGTGGGGTCAAATGTCGAGCCGTCCTGAATCTGGACGCCAGGCTCGAGAGTTGCCAGATCCAGGAAGTTGCGACCGTTCACGGGCAACTGTTCGATGTCGGCAGCCGTGAGAACGTCCTGAACGGAGGCCTGCTCCGAGTTGATCTGAAGGGCCGAACTGGTGACTTCAATGACGTTGGTGGAGGAGCCCAACTCGAGCTTTGTGTTCACCGTGGCAATCTGTCCGACCTGCACCGTAACGGTCGTTTCGACAGTTTTAAAGCCCGGTGCCTCGACGCGGACGCGGTAGTTGCCAGGGGCGAGCGCGCCGGACGAAAAGTAACCGGTATCGCTTGTGGCCAAATTCTGGTTGGTACCCGTATCCTTGTTCACGACAGAAACCTTGGCCTTGGATACCGCACCTCCCTGAGGGTCAGTGACGGTGCCAGAAATGCTTCCCGTAGATACGGAAACCTGGGCCAGGGACAGTGGAGCGAGGATCAGACTGGAACTAAACACTAAAGCTAGAGCAACCAATGACAAGGCCGCCAGCTTACGCATGTTATGCATTACTCCTCCAATTCAAAATTGAGCGTATAGACCGTAGAACAGCTTCCGTTCCGGACTCCCCGTAAGACCGCACAGAAGCAAAAGGGCGTTAATTTGACCAAAGGGCGGCGTAAGACCACTCAAACGCCGACCTCATTAACGCGAATAGGCAAAAGTAAATATGCAAAAGATTAGCCAGAGTTTGGAAATTATTAATCTATTTGTTTTCTTGTATTTACGAGGAATTTTGTATTGAGAACGGAAATAGTATGCACTTATTCATAAAGCGATACGGAATACAGTATAAAGGACATCTAAATTGCGGATAGATGGCGGAATCTAGGAGTTGGTGCGGCGGGCGCGGTCGGCGAGGGTACGGGCGCGTTGGCGGGCAATTTCGACGAGGCGGGTGTCGTTGGCAATTTGGTCGAGTAATGGTACCAGGTGGGAAGGTTCGGGGAGGAGGCCGCGGTTCAAGTCGGATTCGAGCTGGAGGAGGCCGTCGTTGATGCCAAGGCGGTCGTACTTGAGGCGGCGAGTAAGTAGGACGACGTGCTCCTGTTGGCGGGCGAGGCCTTCAAAGATTTGAAGCAGCTGGGTGGCGGCGTTGTTCAGGGTGTAGTTGAACTTCGTCTCGAATTTCTGGCTCCCCTTTTCCCAACGAAAGGTCTTTTCGCCAAGGTTGGCGATTTTGCGGTGAACGTCGAGGTCGAGGCCCTGGAAGTGGTGCAACTCGCCGGCGTAACCGAACATTTTAGCGCGCAAGGCAGAGCTGACCTCGAAGGGCGAGCTTCCGGCGTCTTCGTCGAGCTGGCGGATTTCGTAGGTGGCGGCGTCGGAGTCTTCACGAACGGTGATTTCGATGAATTCGGGAGTGCTGGCGGGAAAGACGCGGCGGAAAGTGAGCTTCGCAGACTGAGCCGAGGAGGCGGAGGCGCTCGCGAGAAACAGGAGTAGCGCGGAGAGAGCCAATAGGATTTGACGACGTGAAATCATCGCACCATTGAGATGCGCGAGGCAGGGCCGGACGTTGCGGAGGCGGCCTTGGCAGCGGCTGGGCGGGGAGCCGGGCGCGACGGCTCGATGCCAAAGCGGCGATTCGCTTCCTGCGCCTGAAGATGGCAGAGAGCGACGGCAAGGGCGTCGGCCGCGTCGGCGGGCTCGGGAATCTCTTTCATGGCGAGCAGCGCGCGAACCATCGTTTGCATTTGGCGCTTGTCGGCGTGGCCATAACCGGCGACGGAGGCCTTGATTTCGCGCGGCGCGTAGCTGAAGACTTCGACGTGATGCTGAGCGGCGGCGAGGAGCACGACACCGCGAACTTCCGCGAGGCGAAGAGCGGTTTTGACGTTGAGCGCGGAAAAAATCGATTCGACGGCCATGGCGTGGGGCGAAAATTCCTGGATAAGATCGCAAAGAAGAGCGTGAACCGCTTCGAGTGCAGCGCCGGCGGAGATTTTTTGTTTTTGCGCGACGTGGAGCGCGCCGTAATGCAGCGAGCGGCAGCTGCGACCCTGTGCTTCCACGATGCCATAACCGGTCGGGCCCGAAGCGGCCGGATCGACGCCAAGAACGCGGATACAAGGAATAGCGGAATTCATCGGAACTCAGTCTAAGGCGAAGCGTCCGGATACGGCAAAGTTTTTGTGAAAAGTTCGCAGTGTGTTACGTGCGTGCCATGACTCGATGGGAGCGGAAGAGGGAGCGAAGATCTCGAAGCGCGAAGTGTTCTGGTGAAAATGAAAAAGGCCGCAGATTTCTCCGCGGCCTTTCGAATAACGATGGATGAAAAACTTAGTTGGCCCCGACTGCGGCCTGGATTTCGCTTTCGTCAATGTCGAAGTTGGCGTAAACGTGCTGCACGTCGTCGTGTTCTTCGAGCGCTTCGACGAGGCGCAACATCTGCTGCGCTTGCGCGCCCGTAAGTTTTACGTAATTTTGCGGAACCATGCCGACTTCGGCACTGGCGGGAGTGATGCCAGCTTTCGAGAGCGCTTCCTTGACGGTTTCCAGCGCTTCGGGCGGCGTCACGATGTACCACGCGGAGCCGTCGTCCTTGAGATCTTCCGCGCCAGCTTCGAGAACGAGGTCGAGGAGCTTGTCTTCGGTTGCCGCTTCTTTCGGAATACTGATCTCGCCCTTGCGATGGAACATCCAGCCGACGGCGCCAGCTTCCGCCATGTTGCCGCCGTTCTTGCCCATCATATGGCGCATTTCGCCAACGGCGCGATTGCGGTTCGTCGTCACGACCTGAATCAGCATGCCGACGCCGCCCGGGCCATATCCTTCGAAGGTGACTTCGTCGTACTGTTCGCCTTCGAGCTGGCCGGTGCCGCGCAAGATGGCGCGCTCGATGTTGTCGTTCGGCATATTTTCGTTTTTGCCGGCGAGAATGGCGGTGCGAAGGCGCGGATTGGAGTTCGGATCGCCGCCGCCGATGCGGGCAGCGATGGTGATTTCGCGAATCAGTCGCGTAAAGACGCGGCCGCGCTTGGCGTCGGTGGCCGCCTTTTTATGCTTAATCGTGGCCCATTTTGAGTGCCCGGACATGACAATTCCTCTTCTCTACGTAGAATTTCCTGCGGCTACACGCAAGCCGTGGCCGCTTCCCGACCATTTCGGAGACCCGATGGGCGGGCTACCCCTCAACTATCTGCGGAAAATTAGGGTGAGCCGCAAACTCGCCGGGCCGCTCGGGCCAGGCAGAATGAGGACCTCGGGAAGTTTATCACAGGCAAGTGGTTGCTGGAACCGGGTGGAAAAGAGGAACCGGGAGGAAGCGGCCGCGGCTATACTTTGCGGAATGGTCTCTCCGGTTGACATTCGAGGCGATGCATTTCGAGCGTGTGCGCATGACTGAGCGCAAATTTCGCGTGCTGGCTGTGGCGTCACACCCAGTGCAATACATGGCGCCGATTTTCCGGCGAATGGCCAAACATCCGCGACTGGATTTACACGTTGCGTACTGCAGCTTGCGCGGCGCGGAGGCTGCGGTCGATCCGGACTTTGGCCGCGAAGTGAAATGGGACGTGCCGTTGCTCGACGGCTACGAATGGACTCATGTGCCGAACAAGGGTCCGGAGCGCGAATCGTTTTGGGGGCTGAACAATCCCGGCCTGAAGGACTTGATACGTGAGGGGAAGTTTGACGTGGTGTTGTGCTTCGTCGGATATGTACGGGCTTCGTTCTGGATTGCGATGCGCGCGGCTAAGAAGGCTCGCGCTGCTTTTCTTTTTGGTACGGACGCATCGTCACTGGAGCCGCGCGACGGAAGGGCGTGGAAGGGAATAGTCAAGAGGCTCGCGTGGCCGCACCTCTTTGCACGGGCGGACCAGGTGATAGTGCCGTCGAGCCCCGGCGTGGAGTTGATGCGTTCGCTGGGGATCGCCGAAGAGAGAATCACGCTGACGCCTTACTGTGTGGACAACGATTGGTGGATGGCGCAAGCCGCTCGCGTCGATCGCGCCGCGGAACGCGCGAAGTTGGGATTGCACAACAGTGAAACCGCGATTCTCTTTTGCGCAAAACTTCAGCCGTGGAAGCGGCCGATGGATTTGCTGCGCGCGTACGCGCAGGCGCAACTGGAGAATTCGCGGTTGATTTTCGCGGGAGATGGGCCGTTGCGCGGTGAATTGGAGGCGGAAGCCACGCGGCTCGGAATCTCGGATAGCGTTTCTTTCTTAGGATTCATCAATCAATCTCAACTTCCGGCACTTTACAAAATGGTAGACTTAATGGTATTACCTTCCACCTACGAGCCTTTCGCCGTTGTGGTGAATGAAGCCATGTGCTGCGGCTGTCCAGTAATGGTGAGCGATCGCGTGGGGGCGGCAAAAGACCTGGTGGTGCCGGTAGCGCCGGAATTTGTTTTTCCTGCGGGGAATGTCGAAGCGCTTGCGGAACAATTGGCCGCGGCGCTGAGAAATCCGGCGCGATTGCGCGAATTGCGGAGCGCCGTCGGCGCGCATATCAGGACCTGGTCGCCGGAACGGAATATTGAGGCGACGGTCGCGGCGATGGAAGCGGGCGTGAAGCGGGTGCGCGGCTTGTAGAGAACGGAACTGTCATGAAATGGCTTATGCAGAATGCAAAGCAGCGCGCCGCGTTTGCGGTGAAGAATCCGCGGTACGCGCTGGGGGCCATGTTGCGTGAGTTGACGCTCGCCGACGAAAAGTTCCTCGCAAAGATTACCGGAGCGTCGGTCGATGCGATTCGTGGCTATCTCGATGAGCCGATTACGTCGCCGGCATTTTCGCGCCACCTGCGGGAAGCCGAGCAAAAGTTTCGCGAACTGGCGATTACCAGCGCGGACCTCTACGCAAAGAAAGTTCTGTTTCCGTATGCGGCAGTGCGGGTACTGAAGCCGGAATGTGTCGTGGAAACGGGAATCGCCAACGGCGTGTCATCCGCGTACATCTTGCTCGCGCTGCACCGCAATCAGCGCGGTACGCTGCACTCGATCGGTCTTTCCGATCCTGCGTACTTGCCAGAGGGAAAAGAGCCCGGCTGGTTTGTGCCGAAGTGGCTGCGCAAGCCGTGGCGTGTGCACCTCGGCGATGCGAAAGAAATCTTGCCCCGCCTGCTGCCGGAACTCGGCCGCATCGACATTTTTTTGCATGACAGTCTTCACACGTATGAACACATGCTCTGGGAGTTCGAAATCGCGTATCCTTTCCTACGCTTGGGAGAACTCCTATTTGCCGACGATGCCCTCTGGAATTCGGCCTTTGAGGACTTCGCGCGCAAAGTGGGTACACCGGAGGCCCGCATTCTCCACGGCGTAGGCGTGCTCCGGAAAAATGGGGCGTGAAGCTCCTTCTTTATTCACATTACTTTGCACCCAGCATCGGCGGCGTCGAGACGATTGTGGAATCGCTTGCTCGCGGCCTCGCGGAACTGCGCACCCCGGATGATTCGCAGGAATTTACGTTGACGCTGGTAACCGATACGCCGCAAGGAACTTTCGACGATCAAACGCTGCCATTCCCGGTGTTGCGCCGTCCGCGGTTTTGCAATTTGTACCGGATGGTGCGCGCGGCTGACGTCGTTCATATTGCAGGACCGAGTTTCCTGCCGATGTTACTCGCCTGGATAGCACGTAAGCCGTTTGTAGTGGAACACCATACATACCAGGCAATTTGCCCCAATGGGCTCCTGATTCACCAACCGGAACGAAGCGTATGTCCCGGGCACTTTCAGGCAGGCTCGTATGGAACATGTTGGAGATGCGAATGCGTGGAAAACGGCGGCGCTCGCGCCGCGATGAAATTGTTTCTGGCGTTTCCCAGACGTGCACTCGTTCGCCGCGCGGCGGGAAATATTGCCGTGAGCGAGCACGTTGAAAAGAGAATTGCGATGCCGCGAACGAGCGTGGTTTTGCATGGCATCGCGCAAAAGATTGACAACAGCGAAGGGCTGTACGATTCCAAAGGTGGCAAGAGCAACACGACATTTGCATTTGTCGGACGATTCGTCGCGGAAAAAGGCGGCAGTGTTCTGGTCGAGGCGCTCGCGCGGTTGCTGAAGCGACGCGTTGACTTTCGGGCAAAGTTTATTGGAGATGGTCCGGAAAGAAGGGAATTGGAAGCACGAATCGCGGCGGCGGGGCTGGGAGCGCACGTCACCATAACTGGCTACCTGACGGGACAGAAGTTTGCAGAAGCCGTTAAGGATGTAACGGCTGTAGTCATGCCTTCGGTGTGGGAAGAGACGGCGGGTCTTTCTGCAATGGAGCAGATGGTTCGGGGACGCGTCGTGATCGCATCGGACATTGGCGGTTTGGGCGAGACTGTCGGGGACGCCGGACTGAAATTTCCCGCCGGCGATGTTGCAGCGCTGGCGGACTGTTTGGAACAAGTTGTGGCCGACCCGGAGCTTGCGGCAGCGAAGGGGCGGGCCGCATTGGAAAAGGCGCGGCAGGCTTTTTCACTATCACAAATGATTGAGAAACACCGGGCGATTTATCTCGATGCCTGCCAGCGTCAATAAGACTGCGAGGTTGCCAGGAGCGGGAATCCATTGAAGCAGGCGGAAAGAATCGGCGTGATAGGCTGTGAGCTGTGCGGGCCGAAAGTAACGCAAGCGCAGATCCCCGTGCGGAGCGATTTGTGAGGAAGCGGAGAACATGAGCGAGGCGTTAACCGTTAACAAAAGCCCGCAAGGAATGGCGGTACGTGCCCTCGATGGCGCTCATGAAATGGTCTTGGGAACGGCGCTGCGCTATCTTCCACAGAAAGGGCGCGCACTAGACCTCGGAGCTTGGAGCGGCGCGCTGACGCAGCGTTTGCAAGCAGGCGGCTTCGAAGTGGTTGCCGCGGACGTGGAAAACCAGTTCGGCCTGCCGACGGAATTTGTGAATGTCGATTGCAATGACCCAAACTTCGACCGAAAATTTTCCAGCAGGTTCGATCTGGTTGTGGCGGTGGAGGTAATCGAGCACCTCGAGAATCCCACGGCGTTCTTGCGGAGCATTGGCAGGCTCTTAAACGAAGCTGGAATCGCGATTGTTACCACACCGAATGTCGATAATGCGGCCGCCAGGCTGAAGTTTTTTCGAAGTGGAAAAGTGCGAGCGATGGAAGCGAATAATCCGGAGCACATCACGCCGGTTCATCTCGATCTTTTTGTAAGGCAAACCGTGCCGGCGGCCGGATTGCGATTGATAGAGAATTTTGTCTATCCCGAAGGTCAATTTCCGTTAACTGGCCGTCGCTACTTTGTCGCCTTGTTCAAGCTTGCAGCGCTTTTAATGAATGGACCGGCCCTGACCGGAGACACTCATGTGTTCGTCCTGCGCAGGAACTGCGCCGCAAAGCCCTAGCAATCACATCAAGCAAATCGGTTCTTGAGTCGAAGGAACGTGACAAACCTGAGGACTGGCAATTTGAAATTGCCGCGGAAACCGCACGGCTAGGGGAAGCTGATTGCGCAGGTCTGACATGCGCTTTTCGCGTAAGAGTCAACGATTGTGAAGTATCCTTGAGTCTCGGTCCACGTCAAAACAGACTTGGGCGTGAAATTTAAATGAGATCCCTGAGCCAGTTTCTACCGAGTGTGCGGGGCAATCCCTTGATGGGGTTCCTCATGTTTGCCGGTTCGATTTTCGGCGCCTATGAAGCCGCACAATACATTCTTGCCGGCGACATCATCGGACTTATCTATGTGGGACTCGTGTTCATCACCGGTGCCTTCGTCATCAGCATGCTCAATAGCTGGCGCAAGGCCCTCTATATTTTCTTGATCTGGCTTCTCTTTGAAGATTTCATCCGCAAATACCTCGGCAACAATATGTCCATCTATTTTGCCAAGGATCTTTTAGTTGCCGTGGTGTATTTGTCTTTTTTCATTGCCTGGCGCCGAAAGCAGGTCGAGGGTCTTCGGCCGCCCTTCCTGATGCCGTTGCTCGCGTTGGTCTGGTTCGGGCTTCTGCAAGTTTTCAACCCTGCTTCGCCTAGCGTTATCTACGGAATCCTGGGCATCAAACTCTTTTTCTATTACGTGCCCCTCATGTTCGTCGGCTATGCGCTGGTCGATTCCGAACACGAGCTCCGCCGGTTTTTCAATCTCAACTTGATCCCATTCGTCTTCATCGCGGCGCTGGGAATTGTGCAGTCCATCATTGGTCCGACATTCCTTAACCCGGGCGTTTTACAAGAAGATATCCGTGAATTGGGAACCCTCTACCGCGTAGCGCCTATCTCTGGAGCGATCGTCTATCGCCCAACTTCTGTCTTTGTAAGCACCGGGCGCTATAGCGATTTTTTGAACATTGCATGGCTGGTGACGCTCGGCTTCCTCGGGTATACGTTGCTGCGTTACAAGAAAGGCCGCTCGCTCGCGTTTATCTCCGTCATAACAACCGCTGCAGCGATGCTCCTGTCGGCTTCACGAGGCGTATTTTTGTGGGGGCTGATTAATCTCACCGCCGTCGGTGCCGCTTTCCTTTGGGGAGCGCCCTGGCGGCAGCGTGACGTCGCACGCATTTTGCGAACCATATTTCGCGCAGGCCTCGGCATCGCTCTCGCCGTTTGTTTGCTGCTCGTTTTCTATCCGGAGGCGTTACTCGGTCGGATGGCCGTCTACAACGAGACTCTCTCCCCCAACAGCTCGGCGAGCGAGCTGACGCACCGGGCCAGAGACTATCCAATTCAGAACTTCATCGGCGCTTTCAGTTATGAGCGCTGGCCCTATGGGTATGGGATTGGAACCACGGCTCTCGGCATTCAGTATGTAATTCGAATTTTTCACATACCGCAGCTGGGTGTCGGAGTCGAAAGTGGCTTTGGCGCCCTGGTCGTCGAAATGGGAATCCTTGGCCTGATCCTTTGGCTAATTATGGCGGTCGCTGTCTGCCTCAGCGCCTGGAGGATTCTCCGTCAGTTGCGCGGATCGCCCTGGTTTCCGGTCGGGCTTGTGATTTTCTGGTTTACGTTCGTGATGCTTTTGCCGAACATGGCCGGCGGAATCCAGGCTTACGAAGACTTCGTCTTGAACGCATACCTCTGGTTGGCGCTGGGTATTCTGTTCCGGCTGCCAAAAATCAAAGTTGAAGCGGAAGCCGCGGTGACCGAGCGGAGTTTGGCGCAACCCGAACCGCGCTGGATTACGTGAAGTGATCCTTTCGGTTGTTTCACCGTTTGTCGATAAGCAACACGGCACGGAACGCGTCCTTGCCGAAGTGCTCGAGCGCCTTTCCTCGGACCACGGTGTCGCAGTCCATTTATATGCGCAACGCGTTTCCGATCTTGCTGCCGCGCTCCCGCCTGGCTCCAGCCGCGACGATTCCGCGAACGGAAGAATTTTCTGGCGAAGGGTCTCCGCGATTCCAGGTCCGCACTTGCTTCAATTTGGCTGGTGGTATTTCGCGAATCGCTTCGCGCGCTGGCGCGACGCAAAATTCCGCGGCCTTCGCCCCGATTTGCTTTATTCACCCGGAATCAACGCGCCGGATGCGGATGCCATCACGGTTCACATTGTGTTTCACGCGTTTTATGAAGAAGTCCGGCCGCAGCTCCGGTTGCGCGGAAATTCGCCGCGCGTTTGGCCCCGCATGATTCACCGCCTGTTCTATTACCGGCTCATCATGGCGCTCGAACGGCGCATCTATTCCAATCGCAACATTTCGCTTTCCGCCGTTTCGCAATTGGTCGCCGGTCAATTGAAGCGATTCTTTTCCCGGGACGATGTGCTTGTTATCCGCAACGCGGTGGACGCCAAACAATTCAATGCAAACGCGCGCCTCGCCAGACGCGATGCAGCCAGATCTCAACTGCGTATCTCCCCGGGCGAATTTGTGTTTCTCCTCATCGGAAACGATTGGAAAAAAAAAGGCCTCGATGCGCTGTTGAGTGCGCTCGCCGACTGCGGCGACCAATCCATTCGCTTGCTTATTGCCGGCAAAGACGACCGCGGCTCGTATCGCGAACAATGCGTCGCGCTGAAGCTTTCCGACCGCGTCCAATTCCTGGATCCTTCGCCCGACGTTCTGCAGTTCTACGCTGCGGCGGACGCGTACGCCGGGCCGTCTCTCGAAGACGCCTACGGCCTGCCCGTCCTTGAGGCCATGGCGTGTGGCCTGCCGGTCATTTCAAGCATCGCTTCCGGCGTCAGCGAAATAATCAACGATGGCGAAAATGGCCTTCTGCTGCGCGATCCGCGCGACGCCCCTCTGCTCGCGCAACTCCTGTTGCGCATTCGTACGTCGCCGGAATTTGCGCGCACTCTCGGCACCGCCGCAGAAAAAACCGCCGCCGCCGAGTCCTGGGAAGCGCACGCGGCAAAAACCTTCGAACATTTTCAGCAAGTCCTGGCGCGCAAACGCGCTCTCTCCACGCAACACACTTCCCACTGAATCCAATCTCGCGCCGCCGAATTCTGTTCCAAATTGAAACGCCGCCGCCAAAACTTTTTTCGCTCTTCTCTCTTAAACTTCTTGGAACCTATCTCTCCAGTCAATTAAACTACCTCCGCGCAACGGCCACACTTTCCCCCTTCCTGGTTCCGCCGCACCCGAGGGGGCATGCCCACCGTAGTCGAAGAAGCGGTTGCCATTCAGCGCCGCTATTACGCAGACACCGCAACAAAATACGAACAGATGCACGCGCGCGAAGGCGACGACAGCGCCTTCAATCATCGATTCACAGTAGCGATGCTGAAGATGTTAGACGCCCGCTCGGTTCTCGATGTAGGAACTGCCACCGGTTTTCGCATCCACGATTTGCGCTCCGTTCTGCCCGATGCATTCCTCTGTGGAGTGGAACCGGTCGACGCGCTTCTCGGCGTCGCTCGCCGCAATGACGTGCTCACTTCCGGCGCGCTCATTCGCGGCACCGGCTTCGCGCTGCCCTTCGCCGACAAAAGTTTTGATGTCGTCTGCGAATTCGCTACGTTGCATCACGTCGATCGCCCCGAAATGTTCGTACGCGAAATGTTGCGTGTCGCGCGCAAGGCGGTTCTGATTTCCGATAGCAATCGCTTCGGGCAGGGCAGTTTTCTCGCGCGCCTCGCCAAACTCGCCATGTTCAAGACCGGCGTCTGGCCGCTCTTCGATTGGCTTCGCACCCGCGGCAAAGGCTATCGCATCACCGATGGCGACGGCCTCTGCTATTCCTACAGCGTCTACGATTCCTACGACCAGCTCGCATCCTGGGCCGATCGCCTCCTGATTCTTCCCGCCAGTCCGCGCCAAAGCACCAGCTGGCTCCATCCGCTCCTCAACACCGGCGGCGTCATGGCCTGGGCCATCAAGGAATCCGCCTCCCGATAATTTCGCGCTAGTAATATAGAGGTGGGTCGTTGCCTGCTTATCTCGCTTAACCGGAGACGCCGCTTTTTTGCTGAGCACGGCTTTTCGCGTCGCATCCATCGTAAACGCGAGCGACTCTTTCGGAATTCCGGAAACGAACGGCCCAACCATCCAGCCGAGGCCGGAAGGAATATCCCGCGTGAGCGAAACCACTTCGCTCTGGATGTAAACGCCGCCGTCGCGCTCTTCCATCCGCCACCACGTTTCCATTCGCCAGAGAAATCCGTCGTCGCCCCCCGCCGGCTTTTCGCGCTCATCGCTTTTTCCGGCGTTTTCCACTTCCGCAATTTTGATCGCGCTGCTGCGGCTGTGCGCGCGCAGCGGCGAATCGCGAAAATAGTGCACGTCGTGCGTCGTGTTCAACACGACTGTAATTACTTTGTGCCGCCGAAATCGCAGGAACGCCCGATAGTGATCGCCGTCATGTTCCAGCGTTTTCGATTGCTCCACATCCGGCTTGTAATATTCCGAGTGCCGGTCGTAATCCTCCAGCACGCGCAGAACGTCATCCACTTTCACGCCGCTGATAAACGCGAGCGCTTCCCAGTGATGAATCAAGCCGCCGGGACAACGAATTTCTTTTCCGCCGTCGAGCGTCTGCCGTTGTTCGATTCGTGTCGTGCCGTTGCGCACGGATTCGAGCGCGGCTTTGCGTTGCGCTTCCGGTAAACCATCGAGCCACAGAAACGGCGCGCCCGCTTTTAACTCCTCTGCGTTTCGCTCCTCGGTCAACGCGACGTAACGATCGAATGCGGCCGCTGTTTCCGATTTCAACTTCGGAACCGGTTCAACCGCGGCACCGCGCGCCGAATCCGCTGGAGTAGCGCACAAAAAAATCGCCACAACGAGTAGAAATTCTGTTCCGCGCCGCATGCCCGCCATTCGCTTCACGTGTCCGGCCCGCCTTGCACAAAAGTATCATCGCGCTGCGTCGCCTCGGTGCAAGTCATTTCGCTGCAATGCGCACACCGGCGTCGCGGCACGTTCGTCTTAATTTTGATGCATGCGAATGGCCGCGCAGCCAGGAGAGCGGAGACGCTGCGCGGAGGCAAGAGATTCTTCTGAGAGGGAGAAAATTAACCGGGCTGGGTAGCTCGCACACGATCCCTTGCGGGACCGCTGTCCCCGCGCGGCCCCCAACCCGTTGAGCTAAGTTATCCCGAGAGGCTGCATCACTCAATGGGCCGGAGGAGCCACTTTTGGAGGTACCCGGGTCTTAGTACTACTGTCCTAGAAGTCGGCTGTTCCAATCTGGCAACTCCATGAAAAGAAATAGGTTAGCTTAATTCGAACGCCAACCCATCGGTACTATCCCGCGCTATTCACGCCGCTGACGAATCCGCCGAGATGGCCGGTGACGGAGATGACGATGGCGGTCACGAATTGCACCGCGTAGCGAAATCTGACCCAGCGCGAATCCGTATTCCGATACAACAGCAATACAGACCACATGAGTAAACTGGAGAGCCAGCCGAAGATGAGGTGCAGCAACAGATTGCCCTTCAGGTGCGCGCCTTCAAGCTGGAATCGCCACGCGAGGATGCCTGTGATCACCACCGGAATGGAAGCGATGGCTGCGGCAAGTTGATTGTAGTAAGACGCGGAGATCAGCTTTTCATTCGAGCGCCACTTCCCCAAGACTTCAAAAATCACGGACGTGAGGCAGAGTCCGATGGGGAAGTGGACCAGCACGACATGCTGGGCGTGTTTTGCAAAGAGGACTGTTCTCGGATCAAAAGGGCTTTCCATCACAATCCTCTAGTGCACGATCACTTTCGCCGTCATCTTCGGATGCAGCGAGCAGAAGTAGGGAAATGTGCCGGGTTTGTCGAATGTGAAGGAAAACTTTTCGTCCGTATCGAGCGCTTTCGATTTGAAAACCTTGTCGTCGCTCACAACGGTGTGCGGAATATCGTCCGCGTTGGTCCATGTAACTTTTGTGCCGGCCTTAATTTCCAAAGTTTGCGGGGAAAAACTGAAATTGTCGATCTTGACCACGGCCATCATTTCCTGCGCGGCCTGCGGTGTTGCGTTGATAGGACGGATCGCCCCCAACGTGTGATGAAGGCCGCCCACTAGCAAAATTGCCATTCCTACAATTCGTATCGTTCGTTTCATTTTTTGTTTTCCTTTCAGCTCAAATTCGAATCAACAATCGCGAGGGCTTTTTGCCCGCGCACAAAATTCACGCTTGTCACGCCAAGCACGCTGCGCAACTGATCCGCCGGCACTTTCATCGGGCCCGGAGAATCGGCCTTGCCCGGCGCGGGCTGGGGAAATGCCGTGGAGGCTGCGGTATGAAAGGTCACGTTGCCTTCGACTTTCTGCATGGTCTGGTGAATGTGGCCGTTCAGCACGGTGACCGAGCCGAAGCGCTTCATATAGGCGAGGGCTTGTGAGGCGTCTTCCGTGCCCCAGCCCCACTCGGGATAAACCGACCACAGAGGAATGTGCGCAAACACGACGAGGGGCGTGCTCGATTTCTTGGCCTTCAAATCATCTTCGAGCCATTCGAGTTGCTCGTGGCCCAGCGTGCCGAGCCCGCCCGCCTTCAAATTCATGACATTCACGAGACCGACGAAGTGCACGCCATTTTTATCGAAGCTGTGCCAGCCGCCGCCCTTCGTTCCTTTGCCATAACGCGAGAGAAATTCCTTGCCCTCGTCGATGGCGACGTCGTGTTCGCCGGGCACGTAGAACGCTTCCTTAACCTTTGCGTCCTTCAAAATCTGCTGCACGTTGTCAAACTCTTCTGGCTTCGAAAGGTGGGTGACGTCGCCGGTGTGGAGCAAAAATTCGGGATTGTCCGGCAGCGCGTTGATCTTGTCGATCGCCGCTTTGAGAGTGCCGATCACGTCCGGATTCGCCGGCTTGTTGAAGCCCATGTGGCTGTCGCTAATCTGGACGAAGCTCAATTCGCCCGCCGCCGCCGCGGGGTCAAGGTCGCCGAGCTTGCTCAAGCTGAAAGATTTGAGTACTCCGCCCTGCATGACGCAGAGCGTTCCGGTGCCGGCCCACGCCATGCATTTCAAAAAGCCGCGCCGGTCGATTCCGTCGCCGTTATGGTCAAACTTAATTTCGTCTTCCTTCTTTATGTCCGTCATTTGCGGATTCCTTTCCTGTGCGATTCCTTGCCAAATAAGAGAGCGGCGCGCGGGGTGTGCCGTGAATGGCGCGCCGCCCTTGGACGACGTGTTACCAACTAGCTGTACTCAGCGGCGCGAACTTTTATTCCGGAATCCGCAATCCATCGGCATATTCTCGGCGTCAAATAAAGCGGGAATAAATTTCGCCCATCCGTGGTCTTATATGTTCGGACGGCAAGATGTAGGGCAGAAGGACGGACGAGTTACCTTTGCAGGACCGCGAGCATTTTGATCAGCTCGTGCTGCCGCACGTGCGCGCCGCGTTTAACCTGGCGCGGTGGCTGTTGCGCAGCCGGGAGGATGCCGAAGACGTGACGCAGGAAGCGTTGCTGCGCGCATTCCGTTTTTTTTCCGGCTTTCACGGGACGGATGCGCGGGCGTGGCTGCTGCAGATCGTTCGCAACACCTGTTATACGTGGATGGAGAAAAACCGCTCGATGGATGCCAGTGTCGAATTTGATGAGTCGTCGCACTTCTCTTCGCAGCCGGGGCCGGAGGCGCAGGCTGTGGCGGGCAGCGAACGTGAACGCTTAATGAAGGCGCTCGAGCAACTTTCGTCGCGGTCGCGCGAAGTCATCGTGCTGCGTGAACTCGAAGGGTGCTCGTATAAAGAGATCGCCGCGATTACGTCGATGCCGATCGGCACAGTGATGTCCACACTGGCGCGCGCGAGAGAACGTTTGCAGAATTTGCTTGGTGCGCCGGGGAACAAGGAGGCCGTCCATGACGTGTGACGTCTCCCAATCCGTTTTGCACGCGTATCTGGACGGCGAACTGGACGCGCCGCGCGCAGCCGAGTTCGAAAAACATATGGAGGGATGTGCTGCGTGCGTTCGCGCGCTGGAAGCGCAGGAATCGCTGCGTTCCTCGATTCAGCGCGCCCACCTGTATGAAACGCCGCCGCTCGATCTGGAAAACAAAGTACGGAAACAACTTTCTGCTGTCGCGGAGCCGCGGCCAATTCGAAAATTTCTTGCATTGCAATGGCTTGCGGCAGCCGCAGCCATAATTTTGATCGCGGGAATTTCCTGGAAGGTTTTGCCGAAGTTTGGAAATGGATCGAATCTTACTGCATCGACGGCAGCCGGGGAGATTGTGGATGCGCATATCCGTTCGCTGCAGCCGGGCCACTTGACGGATGTTGCTTCGACGGACCAACACACTGTGAAGCCGTGGTTCGATGGAAGGGTTTCGTTCGCGCCGCCTGTTCACGATTTTGCGGAAGAAGGGTTTCCATTGCTTGGGGGCAGGCTGGACGTGCTGGAAGGGCAAACGGTGGCGGCGCTGGTGTACGGCCGGCGCAAACATTTTATCAACGTGTTCGTTTGGCCGGACCGCGCCGGCGAGAGCGATCCCTATAACGGCGTGAAGAACGGCTACAACTGGGTTTCCTGGAGGCAAGGGGAACTGCGTTTGTGTGCGGTGTCGGACGCCAATCGCGACGACTTGACCGCATTGAAAGACTTAATCAGCCGCTAATTTTTCTTGGTCGACTTGCTCTTGGACTTGGGCATTTCTTTCGCGTAAATCAGATGCAGCGTGATTTCGCTCGTTCGGCCGGACTGCACCTGAAAATTCTTCTGCCATTCCGAAAAGATTCCGTTCGCCGTCGCGCGCAAATCGTAATTGTCCGAGCGCAATTTGGTGATTGTGAATCGTCCGTGCGAATCGGCGTGAACGGCATGGGGAGAGGTTCCGTCGCCGGACTGATAGGTGATTGCCGCGTGGGGAGCCGGTTTATCGTCCGGTCCCAGCACAAGGCCCGAGATGATTCCGGTTGAGCCGCCGGCCTTTTTCTTGAGCACGTACTGTGCCTGTACAGCCGCCGCCGAAATTGCCAATAGCGCCACTGTGGCCGCTAATACTCGCTTCATGTCCGTCTCCTGCCTTACTGCCTGCCAGTGTAATTCGCGCAGCGGCCGGCGGACGGTCGTTGGTGCGATGTGTGTTGCAGGCGGAACCTGCCTCTTCGGTCAGGTAGGTTCCCGCGATCAAGCGACGCTCAGGGCAGAGTCGATTCCAGATCCAGGCCGTCAATCATGTTTTCGAGTTTTTCGTTTTCGGAGTCGCGTTGCGCTTCCGTATCCTGGATTTTCTTGCGCAGGACCGCAAGCTGCGTCTCCTGATCGTCGAGCTGCTTTGTATAGCGTTGCAGAAGGGCTTTTTCCTCGGCGCTTCCGCGCAACGCCTTCATGTTTTCCCGCAAGCGACCCTGGTCGTCGACGATCCGGTCGATGTCCTTTTGGCGGTCTTCCATTTCCTGTTCGAGCTTTGCGACGACGGCTTTTTGCGTGGAGATTTTCTTGAGCGCATCGGTCATTTCCGGAGTGATGCTGCCTTGCTTGGAAAAATAGAGAACCTGGTCGTCGGTTAAATTGGAAATTTGATAGGTCGTGAAGAGCGGATGAACTTCTTCGACGGGAAGCATCGCCGTCGTGTTCGAAGCGACGTCCATGCGGAACCGGCTGGTACCGGGAGCCTGCTCTTCAGGTTGTTTGGAATTTTTCAGGAAATTCCAGCCGAGGCGCGCCGGATGTTCGATCACGAGGACGCGCGGAGTCGAATCCTGGTTGCGCACGGTATAGGTGGTGCGCTGCTGCTCCTCGCTTACCTGCGTCATCGTGCCCTTGTGCATTTTCACTTTTGTGACGTGTTGCGGCGACGCGTTTTGTTTCGCTTCGACGAGCAAGCCCAGGTCGGTGGCATAGGAGAGCAGCCGTTTTTCGCCGGGCTTAATGGGGTCGGTCAAGCCTTCGCCGGCGAAGACTTCGCTTTCGAGAACGTTGAAGCTTCCGCCGTCGAGCGTGAGCGCGCTGGTGTTTTTCATCCAGATTGCGCGCAGTGGGCGGCCGGAACCGCTCGTGCCGCTCCACAGGGAAACTTTCTCAGCTTCGATGTCGGTCTGCACAATCGGCACCAGCGCCGACTGGTTTTTCTTGAGCGTCACGCGATCCTTCAATTTGTATTCAAACAAATCGCCAAGCCCTTGCCCGCTCGCCGCTGCGCTGCCCATTTCGCGCGCTTCGGCGATCGCGTTGCTCGTCGGCGGTGGAGGAGCTGGAGCCGCCATCGCTCCTGGGGCCATTCCTGTCACCGCGTTGAAGTTTCTGCCGTTCATGGGGAGGCTTGCGATGTGAGCCCGATTTGCTACGCTCAACTTTCCGCCGCCAGCCGCATCGAAACTCGCGCTTTGCGTCTCAAGCGCCGTCGCGTTTGCAGTCACTTCGACCATCTGCGAGGCCGTACCGACTTGCAGCGTCGAGTCCAGCGCATTTTCTCCGGACCCAACGTTCACGGCGTTGACGGCGTTCGTCTTGAATCCATTTGCTCCGAACTCGGCACGGTAATTTCCTGGCGGCAACGAGGACACTATGTAGTCGCCATCGCTGTCCGTCGTGGTTTGCGCCACGATCGCGCCGCTTTGATCCTTAATAACCACGCTCGCGTTCGGCACCGTCGCGCCCGAAGAATCGGTCACCGTACCGCTCAGACCGCCATTCCCGCGCAGCAACGTCGAAGCATGTGTCTGCGGCGAGAGCTGCACGCTCTCCGGCAGCGGCACGACCGGACGCCGCCCGTAATAAGGTTCCGAAAGCTGCTGTATGAACGAATGGGGCGCGCCGGCGACAAGCGAAAGTTCGACGTCGTTCCAATCTTCGCCGACTGTGTTGTCCACAATCGCCCAGCCTTGCAGCAACGGCTTTTTTCCTTCCTTCGACGGCAACACGATGCGATACGTGGTCTTCCAGATGGGGACTTCGCTGATGTAGCTCACGTACAAATTGCGCTCACCGTTTCCCGTCGTCGAAATGGTCATGCGCCGGACGTCCTGCTCGCGCGCCGAAGCGACGAGGCCGAGATATTTTCCGACTTCGGTATTCAAATCGTGGTCCACAATTCGCACGCTCGTGTTCGTGTTCAAATCCACGTTGCGCACTTCGCCGGCATCGCTGATGAGCGAAATCTGCTCCATCTCCACCGAACCCGCCGTGCCCATGCGTGTTTTCTTTTCGACGCTCAACAACTTTCCAGTAATCGGAGCGCCGGCGCCGTTGCGAATCTCCACACGCGCTCCGCGCAACGCTCCCAGAAATTCCGCGACGGTGGGCCGTTCGCCCAACGCCAATCGTAATGTTGCCAATCGCCGCGCGAGCGGGGCTTCGCTGTTGTAATCCACGCCGGTGATGCGCCCGCCGGAAAGATCGAGCACCGTCAGCGACTTCAGAACGTCATTCAACTGCGCGCTGGTGAAATCGACATGAACATCCTGGCTGCCGCGCACGCGGCCCAAGTGCTCAAAATAGCCGACGCCGTTTTTGTAAAGCACGACGCGGCGAACCGGCAGCCGCGTGGATTCGGCGCTGTTCGTCGCGCTCGCTTCGCGTGCATCCGCAATTTTTGTTTGTCCTTTGGAATTTTCCTGGGCCGCGATCGGCCCGGCCACCAGAGCTAGTACGCACACACCCGCAGTGAAACGTTTCATAGGCCACACTCCACTCCGAAGAGATAACTGCCTTGTTACGCAAGATGCCCGTCACGTAGCGCGAGTTGTCCGCGAGTGAAGACAAAAGGTGCAGCGCGGAAAAATGGTCGCGATGTAAACGATTGCTGCACGAAGCCGCTCCGGCTTTTGCCTCTCCCACGTCGCGGCTTCGTGCTTTGCGCTTGTCTGGTATGGAACGGTTAGACTCCGCGGTCTTGCAGGAGTTCCCGCGGTTTTTCGGAAAATTGCAGCTGTCTAGCGCGTCGCGGCCGCGAGGCTCGAAATTTCCAGCTGAATCTTCGGCGGATGCAGCAACGTGTTGTGAATCAGACAGTGATGCACGGACTCTTCCACGCCGCGCTGATGCTTTTCGTTGAGTTCCACAGGTACGCGCACTTCAATTACGAAATTCTCCATACGCGCCGGATTTTTTTCTTTCTCCGCCGTCACGCGCACCGAAGTTCCTTCCGTTGCGAGCGAATGTTTTCGCAAATATTGCGCCGCGTAATATCCCGCGCACGCGCCCAGCGAAGCCAGCAGCAATTCCGGGGGCGTCATTCCCTCGTCGAACCCGCCGCTCTCGACGGGCTGATCGCTCACGATGGCATGCCCGCGGGTTCGAATTTCAAACTGAACTGCGCCCAGATGTTCCACCAGCACTTCCATGACTTCCTCCTGGCGTACACAAGTCTGCGCGTGACCCTATTTTTTATCAGTGAGGAGCGTCACCTCTCGGAGGAAGATTCAGAGGAATACCCCTTTGCGGCGCGGAAAATCAGCAGGTGGCTCATCCACGCGACCTGCACCAAATAGAGCGGCAGCCACACGTAGGGAAAATGCGTCAAGAACGTATTTGCTGGTTCATTGTGAAAACGGCGCAACGGCGTCGGCATCGAAAGAACGGAGATCACGACCACGTTCAGCAGCAGGGCCAGCCCCATTGTGTTCCACGTGTAGACCAGCCACACCGGCGCCTTTTTCTTTGCAACAAGCCACGCCATCGGCAAAGCCGTAAGGCCGGTCAGCACGTCCCAATTTCGTCCTTCGAGCGTCATTTGCACCGGCACAAATCCGGCGCGATGGCCGAGATACAAAAAGATTTCCACCGCAACGCGAAACACTTGAAATCCAATGAGCCAGGCAAGTCCCGGGCTTTCCGTCAATTTCCTCGCGGCGGGAAAATAGGTGCCGATAAAGATGAGGATAAACATGAGCGCAAACAGCAGCGGGAGCCGCGGCGGCAACTGCTGAAAATTGCTCAATTTCCCCGTGAACGCCAGCACGCCGGTCACTGCCAGCCATGCAAAGAACGCTCCGCCGAGGCGCGGGCTTCGCCGCGTCAGCTCGGCCTGCAAGGCGGCGACAATCAGCAAAAACAAAATAGCCAGATACAGCGGGCCGGGATTCATGGCGGTAGTATGCGGCACCTCGGAATTTTCGCCTACGAGGCATAACTATTTTTTACGCGACGCATCCAATGGCCAATGCTGCTCCGGTGTGCCTCGAATGGCGTCCTAATATTTTTGTCTTCGCTGCTCTTTTGCTCGCTCGGTTCCACGCAGCAGTCGCAACCAGCATCCGAAATTCCTATCGAACGCTGCGATGTGCTTCCTGTCGTCATGGTGCGCATCGACGGCTCCGACATGCGCTTTCTGCTCGACACGGCCGCCACCACCGTTTTGAATCTCAGAACTTTTTCTGCCGGCCGCTCGAAGGAGATTCAAATCTCGTCCTGGGCCGGAACCGTGCCCACCAGCGCCCGCGAAGTCTCTCTGCCCGAACTGATCTTCGGCGAACATCATCTCCGCGACCTGAAACTCCCCGCTATCGATCTCAGTCCCATCGGCAACGCGTGCGGCGGCAAGATTGACGGCATCCTCGGCGTCGATCTTCTCGACAAAATGGGCGTTACCATCGACCTCAAGCGCCGCGTCGCTTCCTTCGCTCCAGCGCCGCAAGACGCGCGCGCAGTTTACGGCCAGATGGAAGAATCGATGCACAAATGCAATGTCGCGTTCAACGATGGCAACGCCGCCGTGCTCGAGGACTGCTTCGATCCTGAAATTGTTCTGTACACGCCGCAGGGCGAGTTCCGCGGGCGCACACAGGTGATGAACTATCTGCTAAAGCGCTATCTCCAGTACGCCCCGAAACTTTCCTATGCGATGGAGCTTCACGAAGTGAAGCTTTTTGGCGACGCGCTTTGGTATTCGTACGATTACACGATCGATTCGCCCAAAGAACACACCGTCGGCCACGGCATGTCCATGTGCCGCAAAGATGGCGCCCACTGGCGCATCCTGAATCTTCACAATTCGCTGCGCGATTCCGCGGGAGGAGTCGCCAGCGCGGCAACACCGTCCGCGAACAAACCGCAATAAAAAAGGGCGCGATCGCTCGCGCCCCGTGGATTCTATTTGCGTGGGTTTTTGAACTACGGCTTTGCCGACGCCGGCTTCAAAAACATTTCGTCATCGACCGGCACATTGCCCTTCACTTGCGTCAGCCGCATCTTGATGACAGAACCTTTTTCCGTCCTTTTCATACGGAAGGGAACCATCATGCCGTCCACCGGACGATAGTCGTCCATGTCCAGCTTCACGGTGTACGTTCCTTCGGGCCTCGAGATCGACTCTTCGCTTCGCGCCAGCAATCCCGTTTCTGCGTCGAAGGAAAGCTTCGTCGTTTCGTTCTTCTGCGAAGAATATTCCACGACGTACACATCCTTCAGGCCGATCTTATCCGCGCCGATCACTTTTCCCGTCGCCGCGAGCAAAATCATGTTCGCCTGTTCCGAAAACTGCGAACGCCGCAGCCGGCTCTGCAGATCTTCTCCCTTGAACTCGTGATAGCCGCCGCGCGGATCTTCAATCCATGCCGATTTTCCGTCGCACACTTCGCGCACTTCCACGTCCTGCTGCATTTTCATTTTCATGAGCGATTTGTCGGGAGCTTTCTTGTACATCTCAATCGCGATGAACGCCGAGGAATCTTCCGTCTGCAGCACGCCCTTCATCATGATCGTGTTCACGGACTTCCACGCTTCCGATCCGCCGCCCGCTTTTTCCGCGCGCGAGAGAATTTCTTTCAGCGTCGGCACAGGAGCGATCGTTCGCGCCGCCGGGCTTGCGCTGGCTTCGCCGGAAGTCGCGTCTCCTGCGAGCTTCTCCCGCACCATCGCAATGTTTGTCGGAGACGCCGTCTGGCTTAACACGCCGCGCGGCACCAACATCAGCACAATCACCGCGGCCACCAGCAGCACCAGGGCTCGTTTCAGAAGTGCATTCATGGGAGCAACCTCATATTCTTGGCAAGAACTTTTTGCCGGCTTCAAGTTTCGCGTTTCCCCTTGCTCGCCTCCATAGAACGCAAGGCCAACTGTGTTGCCCGCGCCACTGTCCTGAAGGTCAGGTCGCATAAAGTGATCGCAATCACGCTCCGTTCTTCGATACCTGCCGGATACGGTGTCCCGCGAGCTAATCTGTGCATTTCGCGCACAACAGCGCAAGGTTCTTCTGGTGCTATATCCCACCGCTGTTATCGTTTACATTAGTACGACAACTTAAAACCTTGGGATGGCTGAAGAATGAAGCCCCTACGCGCCCTTCTTTCTCTCATCACCCAGAACAACGATTTCCAGCTCGAGCAAGCGGCTTCCGCTCGTCTCGCAGCCAAGGACATCGGTATTGATCTGGAGATTGTTTACGCGGACAGCGACACGATAACCCAGAGCACGCAGTTGCTCCGGGCGATTCAGGCGGACCCGCTTCTGCGGCCCACCGCGATCGTATTCGAGCCCGTCGGTGGCACCGGTTTGCCCCAGGTCGCCCGCGCCGCCGCAACCGCGAGTATCGGTTGGGCGGTACTCAACGCCGATCCCACCTACATCGCCGATCTTCGGCCGACGGCGAAGGCACCAATCTTTGCGGTTACGACAGATCACAAGGAAATCGGGCGTATGCAGGCACAGCAAGTCGCCGCGCTGCTGCCCCGGGGCGGGTCCATGCTTTACATTCAGGGGCCGTCCGAAACCACGGCAGCAAAAGACCGTACCCTCGGTTTTCAGTCCACCGTTCCCTCAAATGTTCAAGTCACCATACTGAAAGGACAGTGGACGGAAGAGAGCGCCATCCGTTGCGTCAACTCCTGGCTGAAGCTGACCGCATCCGTGAAAACGCGTATCGATGTCGTAGCGGCACAAAATGACGTGATGGCCGTCGGCGCGCGAAAAGTCTTTTCCGCTCTTTCGAATCCGGAAGAACGCGAGCGGTGGATGCGCGTTCCTTATCTTGGCGTCGATGGACTTTCCAAGACCGGGCAGGCGTGGGTTCGCGAAGGATTGCTTACAGCCACCGTCGTCGTTCCGGCAATGGCCGGGCAGGCGATTCGTCTGATGGCTTCGGCGATTTACGCCGGCAAAGCGGTTTCGGATCGCACTCTTACGATTCCCGAATCCATGCCGACCATCGACCGCTTGTCGGCCGTTAAACTCGCCAGCTGATTCAGCGCATTTCGGTTTCACAAGCTGCCGCATGCATCTGGTCCCCTTCCGCATCGCTTCGTCCCGTCGGCGACGAAACGTGTAAGATTAAGCGTCCTGCAGGGGACAAGACTCGCCGTCATGACTTCCCGCTCCACTCGCACGAAGCTCATCGCCACTGGTCCCGTTTTATTTGTTTTCCTCGCCATCGCATCATTCGCTGGTATGGCGTCCGCTCAAACCGCGCTCGATCTTCGCGGCAAGTCCGTCGATCCTTTTCACTCCTCACGCGGAAAAATCACCGTCCTCGTCTTCGCCCGCATCGATTGCCCCATTACGAATCGTTACGCCCCGTTGCTTCAGGAAATGAACGACGCGCACAAGGACAAAGTTGCATTCTGGTTTGTCTACCCGGACAAGAAGACCACCGCTGAAGAAATCAGCGAACACCTGCGCCAATTCTCTATTTCCATCCCCGCGCTGCGCGACCCTTCCCATTCTTTGGTCAAGCACGCGAGCGTCACTATCACTCCCGAAGTTGCTGTCTTCGACAGCGGCGGCCAGCTGCTCTATCACGGCCGCATCGACAATCTCTACGAAATTGCCGGACGTTCCCGTCCCGCCCCAACTACCCACGAGCTGCGCGACGTCCTCGACGCTGCGATTGCGGGCAAGCCTTCGCCTCTTGCGTCCGCGCCCGCCGTTGGTTGCTATATCTCTGACCTGGAATGATCTTGTCCGCTCACCGATCGCTTCTCGTCTTTTCTGGACTCTGCCTTCTTGTTTGTTCGCCGGCCAAAACACAAAACGAGCGCCCTGCGGCGTCACTGGCAAAACACGAACATCGAGAAGTCACGTTCAATCGCGATCTTGCTCCCATCGTTTTTCGCACGTGCGCTCCCTGTCATCATCCCGGGGAAGCCGCGCCTTTTTCTTTGCTCACTTACGGTGACGTGAAGTCTCACGCCCGCCAGATTGCGGATCTCACGCAAAAACGCATCATGCCGCCGTGGCTCCCCGAGGCGAGTGAATGGAAATTCAACGACGATCTTCACCTCACGCCTGAAGAAATTTTCCTCTTTCAGAAATGGGTGGACGCTGGCCTACCGGAGGGTGCGCCCGCCGACATTCCGCCGCAACCGAAATTCGATTCCAGTTGGCATCTGGGGCAGCCCGACCTGATTCTCCGCGCCGATTCTTCGTATGAAGTTCCGGCCAGCGGCAGTGATGTCTACTGGAATTTCATTTTTCGCGTGCCTCTCGAAAAGACCCGCTGGATTAAAGCCATTGAGATTCGTCCGGGCGAACGCCGCCTCGTGCATCATGCGAACCTGATCATCGATCGCTCGCAATCGTCGCGCCGCCTGGAAAAAACTTTCGGCAGCGGCTTTCCCGGCATGGAATTGCAGATCGAATCCGAAGCCTTCGATCCCGACGGCCATTTTCTATTCTGGAAGCCTGGCACGATTCCCGCGCCCGCGCCACCTGACATGGCGTTGCGCCTCGACCCCGGCAACGACTTAGTCTTGAACACACACTTGCAACCTTCTGGCAAAACAGAAAAAATTCAGCCCGCGATCGGAATCTATTTCACGAGCGAACCCGCCACGAGATTCCCCGTCTTGCTGCAACTTGAAAACGACCGCAAGCTCGATATTCCCGCCGGAGAAAAAAACTTTCTCGTCACGGATGAGTTCAAGCTTCCCGAAGCTGTTTCGCTGCTCGCCATCTATCCGCACGCGCACTATTTGGGCCGGGACATGCTCGCGCTGGCGAAATTTCCAAATGGCGCAACAAAAACGCTCCTCCACATTCCGCGTTGGGATCTGAACTGGCAGGCCGTTTTTACGTACACGAAGCCCGTCGACCTTCCCGCCGGCACTGTGATTTCCATGCGCTATCGCTACGACAATTCCGCGGACAATCCCGCCAATCCAAATTCGCCGCCGCAACGAGTTGTCGCCGGCAATCGCGCCAGCGATGAAATGGCGCACCTGTGGCTGCAGGTCTTGCCGCAATCGCCCGTGACCGAATCGCAGGATCCGCGTCGCGTTTTGCAGGAAGCAATCGCGCGCCATCACATCGCAAATAATCCCGGCGATTTTGAAGCACACTACAATCTCGCCGCGATGTTACAGGCGCGCGGGCAAACTTTACAATCTATCGAGCATTACCAACGCGCACTCGCGCTTCGTCCCGGCGATGCCACCGTTGAAAACGCACTCGGCAGCGCGTATTTCGCCTCCGGAGATTTCCCCAACGCCATCAAACATCTATCCGTCGCCGTAGCGTCGCGTCCGGACTATTTCGATTCGCAATATAATCTCGGACTCGCTTTCGCGAACGCCGGCCAATTTCCGCAAGCCATCGAGCACCTTCGCGCCGCCGTCGTGCTTCATCCAAAGGACGCCGACGCCGAAGCCAATCTCGGCGCTGCGCTCGCGGCGAACGGCGACACGCAACAAGCTATCGCCCATCTCCGCCGCGCGCTCGAACTCAATCCCCAACACACGCTCGCTCGCGAAAACCTCGACTCCCTCACCAAACCGCAATAGCGACTTGGCTTTCTTGAAAATTCCCGCACCGCGCGATACTTTCGTTGTTCCTATCGGAGGTATCTATGCGCAGAGGTATCGCACTCGCGGCAATTCTATTGGCCGCCATTCTTTCCACCGTCGCCGTCACCAATGGCGGCACGTCGCCCGCCGCGGACAACCGTCTACAAGGTGCGTTCCGCAAACCGGCGGTGAGCGGCTGGACGTTCGTTCACGTGCAGGGAACGCCGGCGCAGATCGGTTTCCAACACGGCTATTTGCTCTCCGCGGAAATTGCGGACCTCGAAAATGTTTTCAAGCTCGAACTCACTCATGACAACGGCAAAGACTGGGATTTCTTTCGCGACGCCGCGAAGAACGTCATGTGGCCAAAAATTGAACAGGAATACCGCGAAGAGTTGCAGGGAATTGCCGATGGCCTGAACGCGCGCGGCGTAAAAGCCGACCTGTGGGACGTTGTTGCGATGAACGCAGCCGAGGAGTGGAGCTATTACGTTGGACAATACAACAAGGACCACAACATTCCTTCGCCGTCGACTGTCGTTGCGCCGGATCACTGCAGCGCGTTTGTCGCCACCGGCAGTTACACGAAAGATGGAAAGATTGTCATCGCGCACAACGACTGGACGGGTTATCTGGATGGCGCACGTTGGACGATCGTTCTCGATGTCGTTCCTGTGAAGGGCTACCGCTTCATTATGGATACGCTTCCGGGGTTCATTCATAGCGGGGACGACTTCGCAGTGAATTCCGGCGGAATTATCATTACGGAAACGACGATCACCGGATTTTCCGGATACGACTTTAACGGGATTCCGGAATTTGTTCGCGCGCGGAAAGCAGTGCAATATTCCGCTTCCATCGATGATGTCGCGAAGAATTTCAAGGAAGGGAACAACGGCGGTTACGCGAACGATTGGCTCATCGGCGACACAAATAAAAATGAAATTGCCAGTCTCGAACTTGGGCTGAAAAACGTGACGCTCGAACGCAAGAGCGACGGCTATTTTGCCGGCTCGAATTTTCCGATCAATCCGAAACTCGCGGCGGAAGAGACAAATTTCAATTTGAAAGATCCGTCGATCAGCGCAAACGCGCGCCACAAACGCTGGACCCAGGTGCTCGAAGCGAACAAAGGAAAAATCGACGTCGCGATGGCGCAAGAATTTTTGGCCGATCACGTCGATTCGTTTACGGGAAAAACCGAAGCAAACGAACGCACGTTGTGCGGCCACGTGGAGGATTCGCCGCGCGGCATGGGCGCGTGGCAGCCTCCCTTCGGCACGGCCGGCGCCGTACAGAACAAAGCGACCGATGCGGCGATGGCCGCAAAGCTTTCTTTCACCGCCGCCGCGGGTCACGCTTGCGGGAAGGATTTTCTCGCCGCAAAACATCTCGCCGCGCATCCCGAACTTTCGTGGCAAAAACCGGAACTGCGCGACATGAAAGCTTTTCCCTGGACGACCGTTTCCGCGCAATAGTCGCAGACTAATTCATGGTTATTTATCGCCGGACTTTTTTTCGGCTCTCGCGCCGCCGCCAAGTTTCTCCAACTCCGCCTTGACGATGGGAATTGCGTCGGCAGGAGCGCCGACGAGGCGATAATTTGACGCGAACATTTTTTCATGCACGGAAATTTGCGAAAAAAGTTTTCGTGCGTCGAAATCGTACTGCGAAAAGGACGGCAGCCAGACGCCCGGCGCAAACTCATACCGCTCCTGCATGAAGTGGCTGCCTTTGTAAATCTTTCCGAAAAAGAGCCCGAACGAAATATCGTCGGTGACATCTCCTTCGATGCGCGCCATTTGCCCGGAGGCTTCGTCGAGCCAGACGATTCCCTTTACTTTTGTGAAGATCACTCCGCCGCGGCCGGTTGGTTTGTAGCCGGGATTGGGATCCATGCGGAATTTCTGAAGTTTACTGTCGCCGCGCATTTCGTCGCCCAAATAGGTAAATAGAAAGGCGTTGCGCGTTTGATCGATGAGGTCGGACCGCTCTTTCTGCTTTTTGGCGACTTTCTCGTACGCATCACGCTGGGGCTTGCCGTTTTCCGCGGCCCACGTCAATGACTTGAGTAAGTTTTCGAGGTCGGTGCGATAGGCGGCCGCGTTCGTTGGCGCGGAGTCCGGGCCGAGCGGAATGTGTGTGATGCCGGTGCCGGCCGGGAACACTCGGGACACTTTGACTTGGGTCGGATTCGGGTCACCGGAGGCTTTGCGCTCCTCGACGCGCTCGACTCGCTCGTAAAGATACAGGGCCTTCTCTGTTTCCTTCAGGCCGTCAATCGCTTTGATAAACCGAGCGGATTCAACGCGTTCGCCGTCAGAGCCGGCGTCCGGGAGTTCCGCGCGAAATGCCGAAAACGGTGAAAAGGAGAGGAGCAGCGCGGCAAGTGACAGTCGTGGGAGCAATCGCGTCATAGGTCGGTTGAGGAGCGGGATACTCATTGGATTCGACCGGAATCGGGTTTGTTGCATGTGCCGGAAAGGTGCGCCGGGGCCATGCGGCGCATCCGAGGGTAGTTTACAAAAGCTCGACGGAACGGGATGTGAAAAAAGCAGGGGCAGTTTCAAGGCGGGAACTGGTGTGTTAGCGTTGTGTAAAATGTTGAAAAACCATGGGTTAGCCGGGATCGAGCTTGACAAGAGCGAAGAAAGTGGCGTTTGGGGCGATGTAAAAATATCTTTAGAAGCAGATACAAAAAATCGGCGTCTAAAGGAACGAAGAGGGGTCTTCGCGCGTACTACAATTGTGAGTGGGTGTGACGTGGGAGGGTCGGTTTGGGCGTAATCCCGATTGGCGGTCTTTCGAGAGTGGCTCCGGCAAAGGCAAGCCGTTTGAGCCTGGGCAGCTGGCGCAGATCGCTGGTTACTTTTTTTGAGACGCTGCGGCTGGCGCTGGATTCGCTGCGCGCGCATAAGTTGCGGAGCTTCCTGACGCTTTTGGGCGTGATTCTGGCGGTGATGACCCTGGTGGTGGTAATGAGCGTCGTTTCCGGAATGAACGTTTATGTTGCCGACAAAATTGCGAATCTCGGCGCCAATGTTTTCATCGTGGATCGCTTCGGAATCATCACCAGCCGCGATGAGTTCATCAAGGCGCAGAAGCGCCCGCTCATCACGATGGAAGATTACGAGCGTCTGAACGACACCATGAAGACGGCAAAAGCCGTCGCCGCCCTGGATGATAGACGCGTGGACCTGCGGAGCGGAAACGAGAAACTGGCGGGCACCGACGTAATGGGCGTTACGTCGAATTACGCCGATATAGAAAACATCAACGTGGCGCAAGGGCGGCTGATCACCCAGTCTGACGACGATCACCGAGCCGATGTTGCGTTCATCGGTGCGGACGTCGCGACGAAATTCTTTCCCAATGTTGATCCAATCGGAAAGACGATTCGAGCAGAAACGCAGGAGTACCAGGTAATCGGCGTTGCGACCGCGATTGGCACGGTTTTCGGCCAATCGCAGGACAATTTCATCATCATACCGATCCATACGTATGCGAAGGGGATGCACCGGCAGAACGACTGGTTGACGCTTTTTGTGCAGGCGCCGAGCGGGGAGATGATGGAGGCGACGCAAGACGAAGCGCGGATGCTGATGCGCGCGTGGCGGCACCTGCCGTACGACGCGAAAGATAACTTCGCGATTCTCGGTTCGGATTCGATCATGAAGTTGTGGCACGACCTGACGGGCACCTTGGCAGGTGCGGCGATCGGCTTGGTGAGCGTGTTCATGGTGGTGGGCGGCATCGTGATCATGAACATCATGCTGGCGAGCGTGACGGAGCGGACGAGAGAGATTGGAATTCGGCGGGCGCTCGGAGCGCGAAAACAGCATATTTTGTTCCAATTCGTGACGGAGTCGTCTGTGTTGGCGGCGACGGGCGGAATGATCGGGATCTTGGGAGCGTACGGAGTCGTTTTGTTGGGACGATCCACGACGTCCATTCCGATGGAAATGCAGACAGCGGCGGTCGTGACCTCGCTCGTGATTTCGACACTGGTCGGGCTGTTCTTTGGAATATTCCCAGCGATGCGGGCGGCGAAGCTGGATCCGATTGAAGCTCTGCGAGCGGACGGGTAGGGCGCGATGGCACAGGCACACGGCGAAAATTTGAAGCAGGCGATGGACACGCTGCGGACGCATAAGTTGCGGAGCGCGCTGACGGTGTTCGGTGTCGTGCTGGGCGTGAGCGTCATCATGCTGGTGGCGGCGCTGCTGACCGGATTCGACAACCAAGTGCAGGAAATGGTGAAGCAATACGGCGCGGACACGGCCTTCGTTTCCAAGTGGGATCAAGGAATGCACAATGGGCCGCCTCCGCTGGAAGAAAGACAGAGGAAACCGCTGACGTTGGAAGATGCTGCCGCGCTGAAGGAGCTTTGCCCCGCGGTTAAGAACGTGACGGCATTTCTGCAGACGAATTGGCAGCAATCGCATACGGTGCGAACGAAGGCGGGAGAAGTGACCGGAATCGATTTCCGGGGAGTGCAGCCGAATTTCGGACAGGTGTACGCAAACGCCGCGACGATCGAAGGAAGATTCCTTGCGGACGGCGACGACCAGCACCGGGAAAAAGTGGTGATGCTCGGCGAAAACGTTGCGCCGGTGCTGTTTCCCGAAGGACATCCGGTTGGCAAAGATGTGTTTATCGATGGATCGGCGTTCACTGTTGTGGGAGTGGTGGAGAAACCGAAGGGTGGATTCGGCAATGGCGACGAAGACCGTCGCGTGCTGATTCCATACAACACGTTTGCGAAAGTGTATCCCGCGTCGGACGAAGTGAATATGCGATTCCAAGCGTATCCGGGATTGCTGGATCAATCGGTGGATCAGGCGACGGAAGTGTTGAGGCGGCGGCGCCACGTGGCGCAGGGAGCGAAGGATAACTTTTCGATCCGGACGGCGGCACAGGAAGTGGAAAATTTTCACAGCATTATGATGATGGTGTATGTGGCGACGCTGGTGTTGAGCGCGATTGGATTGCTGATTGGCGGCGTAGGCGTGATGAACATCATGCTGGTAAGCGTGACGGAGCGGACGCGAGAAATTGGAGTTCGCAAAGCGATCGGCGCGCGCAGCGGCGACATTACCTGGCAGTTTTTGCTGGAAGCAATGACGCTGACGGGCCTGGGCGGCGTGCTGGCGCTGGTCTTCGTGAACGGGCTGGTATTTCTGATTCGCGCGACGCTGGGCTGGGCGGGAATTGTGCCTATCTGGGCGGCCGCGACCGGAATTGTGGTAAGCGTGAGCATCGGATTGATTTTTGGCGTTTGGCCGGCGATGAAGGCAGCGAAACTGGATCCGGTTGAAGCACTGCGGTACGAATAAGGATCGGGGATGTGCTTCGAGGTGCTGCGTGTTAGCCGCAGGTTGTTGAAGCATAGGCGTTCCGCTGAACTTATTGCCCGCCGGACGAAGGCGATCGGTTAACATAACAGGCCCCACCCCCCTCCCTCGATTTCTCGCAAGTATTGATTCTGAACAAGTTAGCGGCAGGGTAGGGGGTGTGTTGATTTCCCCGATGGTTGAAGCGCTTTTGGCCTGAGCCGAAAGGGAGGAAGGGCGGCGCGCGGAGCCGGAACGAAGATCAACGTCAGATTCATGAAATAAGTTACAGCGAAGCTACGAGCAAAACAATTGGTCGAGATGCCGGATTTGGGACAGCTGTATTTTCCCGACGCGTGAATGAGGAAGCGCGAGCAGGCAAAAGATCCAGGAACATTTGGGGAGAAGGGTGCGTAGATTCAGGTGGACGGGGAATCTCCGGGGTGGGTGTGCGATGAAGGTTTTTGGGCTGGGATTGCGGATGGGATTGGCGGCGGTTGGACTGGCGTTCTTGAGCCTGGGAGCGCGAGCGCAGGAGGTGCTGCCGCTCGACAAGATCCAATCGCAAGCGGATCTGGACAAGACAATTACGTCGTTGGATGCAGCGCTTTTCGACTCCTACAACAAATGCGATCTGGAGAAATTTTCTTCGTTCTTTGTCGAGAATGTGGAGTTTTACCATGACCAGGGCGGAGTGACGCTAGGGCGCGAGGCGTTGACGGATAGCGTGAAGAAAAATATTTGCGGCAAGACGACTCGGGAGCTGGTGCCGGGAAGCCTGAAGGTGTTTTATATGAAGGGATACGGAGCGATTGAAATGGGAGTGCACCGGTTTCATCATCCCGGGCACGAAGATAAGGAGGGTGTGGGAGAGGGGCGGTTTGTGCACTTGTGGCAGTACAAAGATGGGGCGTGGAAGATAACGCGGGTGTTGAGTTACGACCATCATGCGGCGCAGAAGTGAGGTGGTTGGTCTCAATGATCGAGGGGGGGATGGATCAAGCCAAGATCCCTCCGCTGCGTAACCCGGCATGCGTAGAGCGCATGCAAGAAAAAGCCGGGTTACTCCGGTCGGGATGACAGAGGGGAGTTTGCGGCGGAGAAATGAGGCGTGGCGTTGAGAAAGACGAAAGCGGAGTAGGCGACGTCCATAGTAGGGTCGAGCAAGGCGTGGAAGTGCTCGGAAGGATTCCGGGGAAGTAAAAAGTCAGAATGAAGAGCGAGAGCAAGGAGTGGATCTTATGAAAACGAAACTGAGAATGCGGATGGTATGGAGTGCCGGCGCGGTTGGTCTGGCGGCAGCGATCTTACTGCTGGGCGGAAGCGCAGCGCAGGCGCAAGAAAAGCGGACAATTTTCACGGAAGACAGTTTTCACTGGCAAGGAAAACTGGCGGCGGGACAAACGCTGGAAGTGATCAACACAAACGGCGACATTGAAGCGAGCGGGGCCGCGAGCGATGGAACGGAAGCCAATGCAACGAAGCGCGGACACGGCGACGACGAAAAAGATGCGTACATCGAGGTGGTGGAGTATCCGGACGGCGTGACGATTTGCGCGGTGTATGCGCGAAACGCGGCACCGGGGCGCTGCCACCGCGGCGGAGTGAATTCCGACTCCGGGGATTTCTGGCACCATTCGAGAGCGAAGATTTCGTTTTCGCTGAACGTGGCGCGCGGCGTGAATTTGAAGGCGGAAACGACGAATGGAAGCGTGCACGGACGAGACCTGAAGAGCGTGGTCGAGGCGAGCACGACGAACGGGACGATTGACGTTGCGACGAGCGAATGGGCTTCGGGCCGGTCGACGAACGGCCATGTGGGCATAGCGATGGGGAATGCAGGGTGGAGCGGCAAGCTGGAACTGGCGACGACGAACGGTGGAATTTCCGTGTCATTGCCGGCGTCGGCGGGATTTAAGCTGCACGCCGACACGACGAATGGAAGCATACGGACGGATTTTCCGGTCACGGTGCAAGGAACGTTTGGAACGAAAAATATTTCGGGCACCGTTGGCGATGGAGCGCGGGAATTGCGGCTGGCGACGACGAATGGCGGAATTGATGTGAAGAAATCTTGAAGCCGATGCACTGGCCGGAAGGCCGGTTGACGGGAACGACAGCGGGGGCAGCAACTCTGCTTGAGGAAACGGGTCAGATTCTAGGAATCTGAAGGCACCGAACCGGGCGCAATAGAAGTAGGGTGTGAACGGAAGGCCTGCCCGGTTCTGACGGGAAGAAGCGTCCAGGAATCCAACGATTGAGGAATCTACTCGAATGAAGACTGCCATTCGATTTATGACAGCGGCTCTGGTGCTGGGATTTGTTGCCACGGTTTTGACGACGGCGGCGCCCGCGCCCGGGAAAGACCACCCCGCGTATTTGCACGCGCTGACCGATCTGCGGCATGCGCGCGCGCATCTGCAAAGGCCAGACGGCGGCGAATTGCGGGAGCAGGAAAAGAAGGCGATTCACGAAATCGACGCTGCGATCGACGAAATCAAGAAAGCAGCGATCGACGATGGGAAAGACCTGAACGATCATCCGCCAGTGGACCTGAAGATGGATTGGAAGGGACGTTTGCACCGGGCGCTGGAGCTGATCGACAAGGCCCACCACGACGTTTCGGAAGACGAAGACAACCAGTATGCGCAGGGATTGCAGCAACGCGCGATGATGCACATTGACAAGGCGCATCATCACGTGGAGGAAGCGATCCATCTGGTGGAATAGGCGAATTGATAGTAGGAAGAATGTCTGAGCGCCCTGGCGAGAGCCGGGGCGCTTTCTTTTTTTACGGGTTGTGGGGCGATTACGCGGAGCGGAGAAGGCGCGCGGCGCGGTCGCGCAGAGAATTCTGCTGCTGCACGGGCTGTGCCTGGGCCGGCTGGGAGATGACTTTGCGGCGGGCGAAGGGATAGAGCGCTTCGGCGATCGCATCGGCACCAACAGGGCGCAGCGCGGGATCTTTCATCAGGCACTTCATGACGACTTCCTCGAGCCCAGCAGGAACTGTGGAGTTGCGGTGCGACACAGGCACTGGCGTGGAAGAGAGCACACGCGTGCAAACGGCTTGAATCGATTCGGCCTGGAAGGGACTTTCGCCGGTGAGAAGTTCATAGAGCACGCCGCCGAGTGAGAAGATATCCGAACGAGCGTCCTGCGGGCGACCCATGATTTGCTCGGGGCACCAGTAAGCTGGAGTGCCGAGGAGGGGGCTGCCGGCCGTATCGCGGCTGGCGAGGCGCGCCATGCCGAAGTCGGAGAGCTTTACCTTGCCGTCCGCGGTGACGAGAATGTTGGCGGGCTTGACGTCGCCATGAATGACGCCCTTGCGATGAGCGACGCCGAGCGCGGCAGCGATGTCGCCGATCCAGGCACAGGCGCGGGGAAAAGGAACGGTGCCCTTTTCGAGAATGCGGTCGAGTGGCTGGCCGTCGACGAATTCCATGACGAGATAGGGAGTTTGCGAGGTCTCGTCGATGCCCATGTCATGCAACATGAGAACGCAGGGATGAGAGATCTGGCCGATGACGCGGGCTTCCTGAAAGAATTTTTCGCGGGCTTCGCCGGAAGCGATTTCCTTGGGGAAGATTTTGACGGCGACGATGCGGCCGATGTAAGGGTCGTGCGCACGGACGACGCGGCTGAAGGCGCCTGCGCCGACTGTGTCGAGGACTTCGTAACGACCGACTTTCACGTGAGCCTTCCCGAAAATAGAGAGACAACCGCTAGGGTAAGGATAGAAGGATGTGAGATGTGTGGGGAATGAAGCGGAAGTCCTGAAAATGAGGGTACGGGCGTACTAGGACGAAAGCGGCCGTAAGTATAAGAAAACGCTAATGTTAGAAGTGGAGTGGCTGGTTCTGGCTTGTGTGGTCAGGACGCGATTCAGTGACCTGGCGGGCGGCTGCTATTTGTCGGAGGAGTTGCCGAACGGCGCGAGGGCGGGGGCGGTTTTCAGTTTTTCGGGAAAATCGCTGATGAAGGACTTCATGGCGGGATGCCAGAAACCGTTGAATCCGAAGAAATACATCTCTTTGATGGCTTGCGAGGCCGGCCAGCGATCATGCGACATGCGATAGGTGGCGACGAAGACTCCGGTGCGGTCGTCGCCGAAACGGCAGTGCACGAATATTTTTTCGTGAGGATCGCGGAAGAGCGAAAGAAATTGCGCGACTTGATCATTGGTCGGTGGAGACCAGCCGCTGACGGGAATATTCAGGAAATGGAGTCCGGCGGATTCGGCTTGTTTCCGTTCCCAAGCGAGCTTGTCGGGATCTTCTCCGCGAAGATCGACGATGGTGGTGATGCCGAGCGATTTCAACTGCCTAAATCCTTCGGATTGAGGCTGTGCGCCGCGGAAGAGGGAATCGTTAATTTTTCCTGCGTTGGGGAGGCCGGAGAGTTTCAATTTCTCGCCGAGGGGAATGGGGCCGATGGTCGTGGAAGAATTATTTTGGGTTTGCGCAAAGAGTTGCGGAAGAGAGAGAAGCGAGAGAAACAAGAGCGAGCGAAAAAGAAAACGGTTCATAGGAGATTGGATGCAAAGAGTTTAGCTGGTGCGAGGGAGAGAGAAAAGCGGAGAAGCGGGAGAGTGTGTGGCAAGAAAACGGACCACTACATGTAGATGCAGTACGAAAAAGACATCCACATTTTGCGTTTTTCTCTTGACAGGAATTTTGCATGCGCTGATACTGCGAATCCAGATTCGGGGGAACGTGGAAGCGCCAGGCGGACCGAGTCGGGGATACTGCTAGGTCCGTGCGACAAAACCCACGAAACCGGCCCGGGTTTTAAACGAAAAAACCGAGCGCGAAGTAGAAGCTCCGCGCTGGCTTTTGCGGAGCGGAAGTCCTGCTGTGAGGCTGTGTGTTGGAAGGCGGCCAATGGCAGGGCATTGCTTTTGTCGTCTCAGGGAACTGAGGCAGGCAGGGGCGCGGTCGCGTCTAGATTTTTCGCGGGCAGCTTCTACGTAAACCAGATTCTGGAATATTGGACGCAGCAGGTACGATTTTGGATGCAGAAGTTCTCCGTGGTGCACGGAGGAGTAAAATATAAGGGTTCCTCCCGAGAGAGGGAGCCCTGTACGTGGAGGAACGGATGGCAACGGTGAAGCCGGCACTGAATGGAAAGACGCTCGAGGCGAAAGCGGCCGTGGAAACCACGGCAAGCGTTCGAACAGGACTGGTGTTTCAGCGGTTCTTCACCGACGGGAAAAAATCGCCATTTGACGAAGTTGAATGGGAGAAGCGGTCGGCGCTGATCGGCAACGAAAAGGGCCTGACGATTTTCCGCCAGGACGATGTGGAAGTGCCCAAGAGCTGGTCGCAGACTGCGACGAACATCGTCGCGAGCAAATATTTCCACGGAAAACCGGGAACGAGCGAGCGGGAAGGCTCGGTGCGGCAACTGATTGGCCGCGTGGTCAATACGATTGTGAAATGGGGCGAAGAGGGCGGTTACTTCGCGAATACCGCGTCGCGCGATGCGTTTAAAGATGAACTGACGCACCTGCTTGTCGAGCAAAAGATGGCGTTCAATTCGCCGGTGTGGTTCAACGTGGGCGTGCAGGCGAAGCCGCAGTGCTCGGCGTGCTTCATCAATTCCGTTTCGGACAGCATGGATTCGATCATGAACCTGGCGAAGACGGAAGGAATGTTGTTCAAGTGGGGCTCGGGAACGGGAACGAATTTTTCGACGTTGCGCGGAAGCAGGGAGACGCTGAGCGGCGGAGGAATCGCGAGCGGCCCGGTGAGCTTCATGAAGGGCTTCGACGCGTTTGCGGGCGTGATCAAGAGCGGTGGCAAAACGCGGCGCGCGGCGAAGATGGTGATTCTGAACATCGATCATCCAGACATCGTGGAATTCATCGAGTGCAAAACGAAGGAAGAGCGGAAAGCTCATGTCTTGATCGAACAGGGTTACAACTCGTCGATTGACGGCGACGCGTATGCCTCGATCTTTTTCCAGAACGCGAATCATTCGGTGCGCGTGACGGACGACTTTATGCGCGCGGTGGAAGAGGATAAGGACTGGTGGACGAAGAACGTCAACGACGGACAGCCGAACGAAAAGCTGCGCGCGCGCGACCTGATGGCAAAGATTTCCGAATCGACGTGGCAGTGCGGCGACCCGGGCATGCAGTACGACACAACGGTGAATCGCTGGCACACGTGCAAGACGACGGCGCGAATCAATGCGTCGAATCCTTGCTCGGAATACATGTTCCTGGACGACACGGCGTGCAACCTGGCTTCGCTGAATCTGATGAAGTACGTGAATACGAGCGGCCAGTTTGACGTGACAGCGTTCAAGCACGCGGTGGACGTGACGATCACGGCGCAGGAAATTCTGGTGGACTATGCGAGCTACCCGACGCCGAAGATTGAGAAGAACTCGCACGACTTCCGGCCACTGGGATTGGGCTATGCGAATCTGGGCGCGCTGCTGATGTCCATGGCGCTCCCGTACGATTCGAATGAAGGGCGCGACGTGGCAGGTGCGATTACGGCGCTGATGTGCGGCGAAGCGTACGCGCAGTCTTCGCGAATTGCGGAAAAGATGGGGCCGTTCGCGGGCTATGGCGCGAATCGCGAACCGATGATCGACGTGATTCGCATGCATCGCGACGCAATGCGCGGAATCCAGCCGGATCACGTGCAGGGCGATCTGTACATGGCGGCGCAGGAGTCGTGGGACACGGCGCTGACGCATGGCGAGAAGTTTGGGTTCAAGAATTCGCAGGTGACGGTCCTGGCGCCGACGGGAACGATCGGCTTCATGATGGATTGCGACACGACGGGCATCGAGCCTGATTTGGCGCTGGTGAAGTACAAGAAGCTGGTGGGCGGCGGATTGATCAAGATCGTGAACAACACGGTGCCGTCGGCGCTGATGAAGTTGGGCTACACACCGGAAGAGACGAGCGAGATCGTTTCGTACATCGACAAGGAAAGCAAAGTGGAAGGCGCGCCGCACTTCAAGGCGGAGCACCTGCCGGTGTTCGATTGCTCGCTGGCGGCTCCGGGCGGGCGGTCGATTGCGTGGACGGGACACGTGCGGATGATGGCGGCGGCGCAGCCGTTCCTCTCTGGCGCGATTTCGAAGACGATCAACATGCCGGAAGAATCGACGGTCGAAGACATCACAGATGCGTACATCGAATCGTGGAAGCTGGGGCTGAAAGCCGTAGCTGTTTACCGGGACAATTCCAAGAAGTCACAGCCGCTGAACGCGGGCAAGAAGGAAGAGAAGAAAACGGAAGCTGCGGCGCAGGATCTTCTGCCGATGCAGCGCGAACTGTTTGCGCGCGCGCAACGGGAAAAGATGCCGTACGAACGCGCTTCCGTGACGCACAAGTTCAGCGTGAGCGGCCACGAAGGATACATCACGGTGGGCATGTACGAAGACGGGCGGCCGGGCGAAATCTTTATCAAGATGTCGAAGGAAGGCTCGACGCTATCGGGCGTGATGGATGGGTTGGCGCTGACGATTTCCCTAGGCTTGCAATACGGCGTGCCGCTGAAGGTATTCGTCGACAAGCTGGTGAACACGCGGTTTGAGCCGAGCGGCATCACTTCGAATCCAAATGTGCGATTCGTATCGTCGGTGCTGGATTACATCGCCCGCTGGCTTGGCGGGCGGTTTATTTCGGCGGACTACCTGAAGCTGAATGGATCGGCTCCGGTGGAAGCGGGCGCGGCAGGAACGGCAATGGCGCCAGCGGTTTCGTCCATGCCGCTGATGATGCCTCCGGCGATCAAGCCTTCCGGATCGAGTTCGATGACCAATGCGCATGAAGGCGCGCCAACCTGCAGCGAATGCGGAATGCTGATGGTGCCGAACGGCGCGTGCTACAAATGCGAAAACTGCGGGAGCACGAGCGGATGCAGCTGAGCCAGTGAGACAAAAGGAGACGCGAGCGACGGAATGAGCGCACACGCAGCCCGAACAGCACTGGCAGCAAATCCGGTACCCGCACCACAGAAAACCAAAGGGTTTTTGCGCATTGTACGGCACGGCGCAGGGCCCTCGGCCATTTACATCATCACTTATCACAAATTGGATGCAGAGGGCGTGCTACCGCGACCGGCCATGGCGGAAGGGGCGGAAGCGCTCATCGATTTGCTGGAAAAGATCGGCGTGGACTTTCGTGTGAGCGAAGTGCGCGGCGCGCTGGAAGATATTTTGCGATTCGGGTCGGCGAATATCCCGGATTTGTGGTTGAGCGATGAAGAGATGGTGGAGAAGGGTTTAGTTGAGGCCTGAGACGGTTCTCACCCGTATTTAAGGGTTCAAAGCAAAAATCACATCGATGGTCGTATCGATTTCGACCGGCTCGCCGTTCAGGAGCATCGGACGGTAGCGCCATCGGCTGACGGCCTGTTTCGCCGCAGCAACAAGAACGGGAGGCCCCGTCAGGGCTTCGAGCTCCTTCACGCTTCCATCGGTCCCGATGATCGTATGAAATCTGACAGTGCCTGTTATGCGTTGAACCCGCGCCTCTTCCGGATAGTAGGGCTGAACTCTGCATACCAAGCTTGCAGCCTGCACAGGGCCGCCCATTCTGATGCGCGCATCCGGCTTCGAGTCCGTCGAGCCAGGGACGGCAGTTTGCTCCGGCGCTGGGCGGATGGATTTGGAAAAATCCGGGGTCAGGACGAGTCGAAATGCACCGTCCACGTAAGCGAAGGCGAAGACTGCCTTGAAACGATCGCCGTGGGCAAATCTCAGTTCGTAGAGAGGAACTCGTGTTTTCCTCGCTGTCATTGCGCTGAATACTTGCGCGGTGCTGGTGCAGGCGCTTTGCTCGTCGTCATAGCGCACGGCTTCGATCGACCTGAACCCTTCCTGATAGGCGACGAGAAAAGCGCCCGCAAGTTGCGCGGGCAATCGCGGTGCGCCAGCCGCATAGGCGGGTACCGCCCTTGCAACGGCAACGTCGCTGAAATTCTGCGCGTACCACTCGCGAAAATTTGGAAGCACAAAATTGTCGAGTAGTTCCTGTGCGCGTGCGGCGTTATTTTCCTTTTGCGCTTTAATGATATCGGCCGCGAGCTGCTTTAGACCTGCCTGCGTCTCCGGGTATGCGATTGGGGATTTCGGAGCGTTCGCTTGAGGCGCGACTGGTTGCGGGATTGATTGCGGCCGTACTCCGGCCGGGACACATAACGACACAACTACTAAGGCCGTATAAGGGAAATAATGCAAGCGAATCACACTCGAATAATTGCCGAACCGGAGTTGATTGACAAGTGCCGCGTTAGCGTGGGCGCGGCCGCAGCGGCGGGCGGGCACCGAGTGGACGCGGGCGCATGCGAAGACGCGGACCGATGGGCGGCGGAACGGCCTGAAGCGACAAGCCGCAACTTGGGCAAAATTCGAGGCCGGCATTGGGGCCGGAAAGGTGAGCGCGAAGCCAGTGTCCTCGAGCAGAACATTCGGGATTGATGCATTGCACGGTCCAGCCGGGAAGGTATTGCATAAATTTTGTTCTCCGGTGGCCGCCTTCCCCACTGCGGGGTTCCCCCGGCGGCAAAGTGAACTGCAATGGCGGGGATTGTGCGCCGGGGAGGCTTTGGTGTCAAGAGAAAAGGGCTACAAGATATAGTGGTAGGGTTGCGGGGCGCGGAATGGGGACGTAAGATGGCAACCAAGAAACGTGGCCTGAGCGCGTTGCGTAGTAGAGAGCGGAGGAATTTATGGCAAATGTGGAATTCAGTTTTGGCGGCGGGAAGCCGGGGATGCCGAATCTGGCAGGGTTGAGATCGAGATTCCTGACAATCGTGATCGCGATCGCGGTGTTCATTTTGTTGATGGCGTCGACGACGTCGATTCCGACGGGGCATGTGGGCGTGCTGACGCTGTTTGGAAGAGTGACGGGGGACGTGCTGCCCGAAGGAATTCATTTGATCAATCCGCTGAAGTCGGTGGAGAAGATGACGGTGCAGACGCAGTCGCGGAAAGAGAGCGCGAGCGTGCCGTCAAAAGAGGGGTTGACGCTGTCGCTCGATACGTCGCTGCTATTTCGGCTAGACCGGGACAAGGCGGCGCAAGTACTGCGAACGATCGGGGTGGACTACGCGGAAAAGATCGTGGAGCCGGAGTTGCGGTCGGCGATTCGCGGAACGACGGCTTCGCACTCCGCCAATGATCTATATACGAACGGTCGCGAACTCGTGCAGCAGCAGATCAAGGATGACCTGATTTCGAAACTTGCGCCGCGCGGCGTGATTGTCGAAGACGTGTTGCTGCGGGACGTTCAGTTGCCGCCGCTGCTGAAGGCGTCGATTGAGGCGAAACAGCAAGCGGAGCAGGATGCGCTGCGGATGAGCTTCATTCTGCAGAAAGAAAAACAGGAAGCAGACCGGAAGAGTATTGAAGCGAAGGGCATTGCGGACTTCCAGAAGATCGTGGCGCAGGGAATCAGCCCGCAGCTGCTCGAGTGGAAGGGAATCGAAGCGACCGAGAAACTGGCAGCAAGCCAGAACACGAAGATCGTGGTGATCGGAAATACGAAGAACGGACTACCGCTGGTGTTTGAGCCGAAGTAGAACGGGGACGGCCGCCTAGATCAGAGAAGAGAAAGAAGCGTTTCGCAGACTTCGTCGAGTTGCGCATCCGTGATGCGATTGAAGAAGGGGAGCGCGAGAGTGCGCGCGCCGATGTGCTCGGTGAAGGGAAGCGGGACACGATTCGGGCTGCGATAAGGCGGCTGAAGATGAATTGGGGCGAAGTAACGGCCGCACGCGATTCCGCGAGCGGCCATTTTTTCGATCAAGCCATCTCGATCCGATTGCGGATATTTTTCCACCAGGCGAATTACGTAAACGAACCAACTGATGCGGTGACCCGATAGTTTTAATGGCGGAAGGATCAGCGCTTCGGATTTTGCGAGGCGCTCGTCGTAGCCGCGGGCGATTTCTTCGCGTCCTTCCAGGATCGCGTCAACGCGCTGCATCTGGGCCAAACCGAGGGCTGCGTGGAGTTCGGAAAGGCGGTAGTTGTAGCCGATTTCGGAGTGCTGGAGCCAATCTGCGGAGTCGCGGCGGCCGTGATTGCGCAAAGAGCGCACAAGTGCGGCGAGTTCGGGAGACTGCGTGACCAGGACGCCGCCTTCAGCGGTCGTGATTTGTTTATTAGGATAAAACGCAAAGACGCCGACGTCGGCAAGTCCGCCGACTCTTTCGCCGGCGTATTCCGCGCCGAGGGCTTCGCAGGCGTCTTCGATCAAAAACAGACTGTGGCGCTGGGCGATTGACTTCAGCGCGTCGAGATCAGCGGGCACGCCGAAGGTGTGAACCGCAATGATGGCGCGTGTCTTGGGCGTGATGGCTCCTTCCACTTTGGAAGGATCTAGATTGAGCGTGACGGGATCGATGTCGACGAAAACGGGAGAAATGCGCTCGTAGGCGAGGGCGTTGGCGACAGCGATGAACGTGAAGGATGGAAGTATGACTTCGTCGCCCTCTTTCAAGTTGAGAGCGCGGATCGCGAGGTGAAGTGCGGCAGTGCCGGAAGAGACGGCGACGGCGTGACTCGCGTTGGTGTAGCGCGCGATTGCCGATTCGAATGCTTCGAGCTGAGGGCCGAGGCTGAGGCGGCCGGTGCGAAGAACTTCGGCGACGGCGGCTATTTCCGCGTCGGTAATATCGGGGGCAGAGAGCGGAATCGTCATGATTGCGGCGTGGCGCGTTTGATGAGGAGCCTGGTGCCGAGCGGCGCGGTCGTGAGAATGCCGGCGATTTTTTCGGAAGCGGCACCGTCGCCATAGGGATTAGTCATTCCGGCGAGCGATTGGCGGAACGCGTCGCTGCGAGCTTGCGCGGCGGCGGCGAGGATGGCTTCGGGAGCCGCCGGTGCATCGAGAATGTTGCGGGCCCGTTCTCGGCCCTGCTGACGAATGCCGATGTTTACGGTGGGCAACGAAAAAGAGGGCGTTTCCATGATGCCGCTGCTGGAATTGCCGAGAAACATTGTAGATTCGCGGAGAAGACTCCAGTAGGTGACGGCGTTGAGATTGATAAAGATTTGGCCGTTGCCGCGAACAGCGAGGAACGATTTTGCACGTTCGATGAGGGCGCGGCTGCCTGCATCGGCGTTTGGATAGCAGAAGAGAAGCTGCTCAGGGAGCTTTGCGAGCGTCGCAAAGAGCGCGTCGGTTTCCGCGAGAGTGTCGTTTGCGAGCGTGACAGGGTGATATGCGATGACGGCGATCGACTGATTGAGATCCAGCGAAAGTTTTTGTTCGAGTTGGGCACGGGTGAGAAGCGAAGACTTTTTCAGATGGTCCAAAGAAGGCGCGCCAGCGCGATGGACGCGCCAGGGCTCTTCGCCCATGGAGATGACACGATCGCGAGCGGCGGACGTGGAAGTGAAGTGGATGTGCGCCATTTTGGTGAGGGCGTTGCGAACGGCGTCGTCGATGGCGCCTTCGCTGATTTCACCGCCTTCGATGTGTGCGATGGGGATGCGAAGCGCGAGAGCGACGGAAGCCGGGGCGAGCATTTCGTAACGATCGGCGATGAGGAGAAGCAGGTCAGGACGGATGACTCCGAGATGATCGGCCAGGCTGAGCGTGGCGACGCCGATCGTTTTCGCCATGCCGACGTCGGAATCGGAACTGAGAAGACATTCGATGCGGGCGGCGATGGGAAAGCCGTCGCGTTCGATTTCCCGGATCGTCGCGCCAAATTCCGGAGAGAGATGCGCGCCCAGGACGATGAGTTTTAGATCGACGAGCGGATGATCGGCGAGCGCGCGAAGCGGCCAATAGAGATGGCTGTAGTCCGCGCGGGAAGTGGAGACAACGGCGATTTTTCGGCGCGGTTCAGTCATGCGAAGAGGAATTGGTCAACGAGAGCGCGGCGCGTTCTAGGAGTTCGGCGCTGGGCTGGTATTCGGGAATGATTTCGCGGACGGCGTCGAGAAGCGAAGAGAGGTCGCGGGTGCGTGCATGCATGGCGATTGCGTCGAAGGCAGCGTCGAGCGCTTCCGAAGAGACTGGGGCGCCAACGATTTTCTGAATGCCGGGTTCGAAAGTTGGTTCGACCGATTCGGTTTGGGCCAGCAGGTCTTCGGTTAATTTGTCGCCCGGACGAAGGCCAGTGAATTCGATAATGCTGGTTTGTGTTCCGGATTCTGCGGTGAGTTCCAGCAGGCGCGATGCCAGGATGTGGATTGGGACGGGCGCACCCATTTCCGGGAGGAAGAGTCCGCCGCCGTCGGAAAGTAAAGCAACGCGGAAAATGTGGCGGACGGTTTCGTCCATCGTGAGGAAGTAGCGGGAGACTTCTCTGTGTGTGACGGTAAGATTCTTTCTCTGCTCGATTTGGCGGAGAAAGAGAGGAACGACGCTGCCGTGCGAACCGAGAACGTTGCCAAGACGAATCGCGGAACAGGTGGCGCGATCGGAATTCCAGCGCAAGACCGCGAGTTCGGCGAGCCGCTTCGAAGCACCCATGATGCTACGAGGGTTGGCAGCTTTGTCCGTAGAAATCAAAAGGAAGCGAGGAATTTTGTGCTCTGCGGCGAGGCGCGCGAGGTGCCAGGTTGCCAGAGCATTGTTTCGAATGGCCGCGATGGGGTTGGTTTCCATGAGCGGAACGTGTTTGACGGCAGCGGCGTGATAGACGAGCGACGGGCGATGCTCTTCGAAAATCGAGGAGATGAGATCGCGATCGGCAATGTCGCCGAGGGCAGCGAGAAAAGTCGGTGCGGGCGAAAGGGCGGAGAGCGCGGATTCGATTTCGTAGAGATTTTGTTCGGAATGGTCGAGAAGGACGAGAAGTTTCGGAGCCTCCGTGGCGATGGAACGGACCAGCGCGGAGCCGATGCTTCCACCCGCGCCGGTCACGAGGATCGTACGCGCGTGATGAATGGGTGGAAAAGAATTCGTAAGCGGCGCCAAATTGCGCTCGGGCAGCAGGCG
>Ga0070734_10000439_pt1 | contig 88862 bp, 86 predicted proteins | sample Coa_R1_8_FD_66444 | JGI IMG/M metagenome (GOLD analysis project Ga0070734, IMG submission 66444) | Surface soil microbial communities from Centralia Pennsylvania, which are recovering from an underground coalmine fire - Coalmine... | ecosystem: Environmental > Terrestrial > Soil > Unclassified ...
CGTTTCCGCGATCGCACGAAGCACAGAGAGGAAAACGCCGCCGCGTAGCGGCAAAAAACATCAAAGGAGACCGAGCCGTCAGGCGAGGTGTACCGAATCACTTTTGACTTTTGACTTTTGCCCTTTGCCTTTTGACTTTTCATTTTTTCGATGGCCCTTTCCGCGATCGCACCAAACATCGGGAAGCAGCCCGCAGGCGCGAAGCGCCGTCAGTTTTACTGATTACTGACGGCTGATTACTGATGCCTGATTGTTGACCGCTGATTGCTGACCGCTGATTGCCCTTCGCTGATGCCTCCATTAACCAAACTTATACCCGTCCCCGCTTGCATTTGGAAAACTTGTAAGCTAAACTCAGTTAAGTTTCATCCATGAGCAACGCTTTTACAGGCCGGTTGGTTGCTTCCCTTTCCTCCCGCACCATCGCTATTCCTGTAAGCATTATTATTCTGCTTGTAGTCATCGTATCCGGCCCCGTCTGAGGCCAGCCGGAACCAAGGTTCCAAAGGCCATCAGCGGGGCGGACAGCCTGGCTGATGGCCTTTTTCGTTTAGAGCGATTTGATGAGGCGCAATATATGTCGACATTGATGAGTGGCTCCAAAATGCTGCTGGAATGCCTGACCCGCGAAGGGGTCGATTGCATCTTCGGCTACCCCGGCGGTGTCACCCTGCCCCTGTACGATTGCCTGTACGACCACCCCATCCGCCACGTACTCGTCCGCCATGAGGAAAACGCCGCCTTCGCCGCCGAAGGCTACGCTCGCGTCACCGGGAAAGTCGGCGTCTGCTGCGCCACATCTGGTCCCGGCGCCACCAATCTCACCACCGGCCTCGTGGACGCCATGATGGATTCCATACCGATCGTCGCCATCACCGGCCAGGTCTCCACCAAGCTCATCGGCAGCGACGCGTTCCAGGAAGCCGATACCTTCGGCATCACCCGTCCCTGCACCAAGCACAATTACCTCGTCAAGCGGCTGGAAGATCTGCCCCAGATCGTCCATGAAGCCTTTTACGTTGCTTCCAGCGGCCGTCCGGGGCCGGTGCTGGTCGATATTCCCAAGGACGTATTCCAGGCTCAAGGCCACTATCAGGCCGTCTCCGCCATCCATCTGCCGGGATACAAAGTCTTCACCGAAGGCCACACCGGCCAGATCCGCCGCGCCGTGCAGCTCATCAAAAAGGCGGAACGGCCGCTGGTCTACGCCGGCGGAGGTGTGGTCGCCGCCGATGCCGCGCCCGAACTGCGCGAATTCGTGGAATTAACGGATGCGCCCGCCGTGAACACCCTGATGGGCCTGGGCGCCCTGTCTTCCAATCATCCCAACTTCATCAGCATGCCCGGCATGCATGGCAGCTACGCCGCGAACATGGCCATGAGTCACGCCGACCTGCTCATTGCCCTGGGCGTGCGCTTCGACGATCGCGTCACCGGCCGCCTCGCCGCCTTCGCCCCTCATGCCAAAGTGGTCCACGTCGATATCGATCCCGCCGAAATCGGAAAGAATCGCGCGGCCGATGTGCCCATCGTGGGGGATGTGAAACACGTCCTCGGCAAGATCAACAAGCAGCTTGCCGAAAGCAAGACTCCCGCCGATGAGAAGCTGACTGCCGCGCGCCGCGCCTGGTGGCAGCAGATCCGCCGCTGGAAAGAGGAGCATCCGCTGCAGCCCGTCACTTCCGATTCCGAAATCAAGCCGCAGCACCTCATGGCCGAAATCGACCGCCTGTCCAATGGCCAAGCCATCGTCTCCTCCGACGTCGGCCAGCACCAGATGTGGGCGGCGCAACTGATTCGCTTCACCGAGCCGCGCCTGTGGGTGAATTCCGGCGGCCTCGGCGCCATGGGTTTCGGCTTGCCGGCCGCTTTGGGCGCGCAGTTCGCCCGGCCCGACAAACTCGTCTTCGCCGTCGTGGGCGATGGCGGCTTCCAAATGTCCATCCCCGAGCTGGCCACCATTGCCGCTTACGGTTTGCCCATCAAAATCGTGGTCATGAATAACGGTTATCTGGGTATGGTCCGGCAGTGGCAGGAGCTTTTTTACAATAACCGCCTGAGCTCGGTCACGCTCGATTGCTTCCCCGATGCCGAAAAGCTCGCCGGCGCCTACGGATTCAAGGGCCGCACCATCGAGAAGCCGTGGGAACTGGCGCCTGCCCTGGCGGAAGCGGTCAAAGAGCCCGGACCGTACCTATTAAATGTGAAGGTAACGCCGTTCGAATGCGTATACCCCATGGTGCCCGCCGGCGGCGCCATCAACGAAATGGTGCTCGGCCCGCCGCAACCGGTTGCCGAGTCGGCCCAATAATGAGGAACCCATGCTGCAAGTGATCTCTCTGCTTCTCGAAAATAAACCGGGCGCTTTGATGCGCGTTACCGGGCTGCTCAGCCAGCGCGGCTACAACATCGAAAGTCTCACCGTAGCGCGCACCCTCGATCCCGATGTCTCGCGCATGACCATCTCCGTCGAGGTCGATTCCGCCCTCCGCCAGCAGGTCATCAAGCAGATGAACAAGCTGATCAACGTGCTGCAAGCGGTCGACCTGACGGATTCGCCGTCGGTCTTTCGCGAGCTTCTGCTGGTCCGGATTCGCACCTCGCAGGAATCGCGTCCTGCCGTCCTGAAGGAAGCGGAAATATTCGGCGGCCGCGTGGTGGATTCTTCTACCGAGGGCTTCGCCATTGAAGTCACTGGCGACCCCGAGAAGTTAAATGAGTTTGTAGATGTGATGCGCAGCTACGGCGAAATCGATGTCACACGCTCCGGCGTCCTGGCCATTGGCCTGGAGCCCAAAAAGCTGCGCCTGCAACCCCCCGTGCCCACGAAAGCGGGTGCGAAGCTGGAAGAAACAGTTCATTAAGTGGGGCATGCCTCTGGCTTGCCCAGCGGCAGTTACCGAGCCGCGACCGCGAGGGAGCGGTTGGAGACAACATGGCGAAACGCTATTACGAAAAAGACGGCAATCTCGATGCCCTGAAGGGCAAAACAGTCGCGATCATCGGCTATGGCAGCCAGGGACACGCGCACGCGCTCAATCTGCGCGATTCCGGCGTAGACGTGGTGGTCGGCCTATACCCCGGAAGCAAGTCCTGGGCGAAAGCGGAAGCTTCCGGCTTGAAGGTCCGCAACACCGCCGATGCCGCCAAGGAGGCGGACGTCGTGATGGTCCTGGTGCATGACCACCTCCAGGGCGATCTCTACAACAACGAAATCGCGCCCCATATGACCGCAGGCAAGACCCTCATGTTTGCCCACGGCTTCAACATCCATTTCAAGCAGATCACGCCGCCCAAGGACGTTGACGTTTCCATGATCGCTCCCAAGGCGCCCGGCCATCGCGTGCGCGAGCTGTTCGTCGAAGGCGTCGGCGTGCCCGCCCTGGTCGCCATCCATCAGGATGCCTCGGGCCGCGCCCTGGAAAATGCGCTAGCCTACGCGCTGGCTCTTGGCTGCCTGCAGGCCGGCGTGATCGAGACCACCTTCCGCGAAGAGACCGAGAGCGATCTGTTCGGCGAACAGAGCGTCCTCTGCGGCGGAGTGAGCGCCCTCATCCGTGCCGGCTTTGAAACCCTGGTAGCAGCCGGCTATGCGCCGGAGATCGCCTATTTCGAGTGCCTGCACGAAGTCAAGCTGATCGTCGACCTGATTTACGAAGGCGGCTTGAGCTACATGCGCTATTCGGTCTCCGATACCGCGGAATACGGCGATTACACCCGCGGCCCGCGCATCATCAACGAACAGACCCGCGCCGAGATGAAGAAGATCCTCTCCGAGATTCAGTCCGGCGAGTTTGCCCGGCAGTGGATGGAAGAGAACCGCAGCGGCCGCAAGAAGTTCATGGCCATGCGCGAAGCCGAGCGCGACCAACCGATCGAACGCGTCGGCCGCGAGCTTCGCGAAATGATGCCGTTCCTCAAGCGCAAGAAGAAAGAAGCCGGCGTCCCCGAAGACGCCGCCGCAGCCGCTAAGAAGTAATACCTCGCCCCCGGGCGCTAGCGGCTGTTACCGAGCCGCGACCGCCACGGAGCGGAGTCTTAGGTGACATATGAAAATCTTTACCTTCGATACGACTCTCCGCGACGGCACGCAAGGCGAAGCCGTCTCCTTCTCCGTGGATGACAAGCTTGTCATTGCGCAGAAGCTCGATGAGTTGGGCATCGACTACATCGAAGGCGGCTGGCCCGGCTCCAACCCGAAGGACAAGGAGTTCTTCAGCCGCGCCCGTGAACTCGAGCTGAAGCATGCCCGCCTTACCGCTTTCGGCGCCACTCGTTTCGCCAAAAACCCGGTGGAGGAAGACCGCAACGTCCAGGCCTTGGTCGAAGCTGGCACGCCGGTCATATCGATCTTCGGCAAGACCTGGGATCTTCACGTCAAGCGCGCCCTGGGCATCACCCTCGAAGAAAACCTCAAGCTCATCTCCGAAACCGTAAAGTACCTCAAGGATCACGGCAAAGAAGTGGTCTACGATGCCGAGCACTTCTTCGACGGCTACACCGCCGACCCAACTTATGCCCTCCAGACCCTTGCCGCCGCCAAAGAGGCCGGCGCCGATGTGCTCTGTCTCTGCGACACCAATGGCGGGACGCTCACCAGCCGTATCGAAGAGGTCGTCTCGGAGGTTCGCAACCGTTTCGAGGGCATCATCGGCATCCACCCGCATAACGATTCCGATCTCGCCGTGGCCAACGCACTCGCGGCCGTAGAAGCCGGCGCGACCCACGTCCAAGGCTGCATGAACGGTTACGGCGAGCGCTGCGGGAACGCCAATCTGGCATCCATTCTCGCCAATCTCGAACTGAAACTGGGCCACACCACCGTAGGTCCCGACAAGTTGTCGAGCCTGACCTCAGTCTGCAAATTCATCTCCGAACTCGCTAACCTGCCTCTGCGCAACGATCAGCCGTTCGTCGGCCGCAGCGCCTTCGCCCACAAGGGCGGCGTCCATGTCAGCGCCGTATTAAAGGATTCCGCCACCTACGAGCACATCACTCCCGAAGTCGTCGGCAACCGCCAGCGCGTCCTGGTGAGCGACCTCTCCGGCCGCGGCAACATCATGTACAAGCTCAAGCAACACGGCCTCGCCGACCGCCTCGATGAGGATGCCCGCCGCGGGTTGCTGGAGCGCATCAAGCAGATGGAATACGACGGCTACGAACTGGAAGCCGCCGAGGGCACCTTCGAGTTGCTCGTCCGCGAAGCTCTGCATCCGGGCATGCAGTTCTTCGACGTAGATAGCTACGAAGTGAGCACGCGCGCCGGCGGCCAGGGCGGCTCGCACACCACCGCCACCGTCATGCTGCGCGCCCAGGATGGCGCCCACTCCGCCACGGCCAGCGGCCACGGCCCTTTTAACGCTTTGCACTTATGCCTGCGCAAGTGCCTTTCCAAGCTCTACCCGCAGATCACCGAAGTTCGGCTCACCGACTATAAAGTCCGCGTCCTCGATTCCAACAGGGGCACGGCAGCCAACGTCCGCGTGCTCATCGAGTGGTCAGATCACCGCAAAAGCTGGTCCACGGTGGGAGTATCTGACAACGTCATCGAAGCAAGCTGGAAAGCGCTCGTGGACGCGATCCGCCTGGAACTCATGCGCCTGATGGAGCAGGACAGTTCCATCGAACGCGCCGTCGAAGACTACTGCTGGGGCGTCTGAGCCAGCTTGTTCCGCTCTTCCAGCGTGCGACGTAAGATGGGAAGCACCGCCCTGTCCTTCTCGCCGCCAAGTTCCTCTTTCACGGCAATGAGCGTTTCCAGATCGAGCACCCGGACGCGAATTCCTTCGCCAATGTCCATCTCGACCGAATGCGGCAACAACTCCTCGTAACCGAGGTCGCGACCGATCGTGCCGAGCAGGTCCAGAGAACCGAGGCGAGTCATTAAGGTGCTATGTCCGCTCGATGAGAGGTGGCTGGCGTTCGGCCGGAGCTTGCGCTCTGGTTGAATGCGATAGATCGCATCGAGGTTTTCTAAGACCGGCAATAGCCGCGCAATGTTCGCAGCATCTCGAGAGTGGACCACGTCGACATCAAAAGTGTTAATGGCAGCTCCGTTTAAGACTGCCGCAACACCCCCAACCACGATGAACTCGACACCTGCCTCGCTCAGGAGCCGAAGGGTAGCTCGCAGCTTACCGTCCGGCATTCAGCTCTCGAATAGCCAAAACGTCCTCAACATGATCCTGAAGGGCATCCAGTCGCTCTGCCGGTGTCAGCGAAAGGAACCAGCGAATGAGCGTCAGATCCACGCCTTCGGGACTATAGTCCGTAAGCGTTGCCGGCTCTCCTGGCTCCATTCCTTCATGATAGCGTGGGGCACAGTGCCGAACCGGCCGGTTCTATAGAGGGAGGCCGTATTTCAGTGCCGGAACCAGCCAGGTCCCACCGTCAGATGGTGGCTGATCGAATCCGGAATCACCAGGTACAGCAAGAAACCCAGAGTGGCGTGTGCCAGGCCTAAGAAATAAAGGTTCTGATAACGCCGGTAAATCCGCACGCAACAATAGCCCAGCACTAACGTGGTCGCCATCAGGAACCAGTTCGGCAAATGCACGCCGGAAAACAGGGCCGCTGTCACCAACGGCGCTGCCTTATGCGAGATCGCGCGATCCAGCCGGTTGAAAAAGTAGCCATTCATGACGTACTGCTGAAACATACCCCAAGGCACATAGGCTCCCCATACCAGCATGGCCTGATCGAACGTGATCGGCCGCGTAGTCGCCAGCAGCAGCCCGCCGCCCAGAAACAACAGCGTGACCAGGATCAAGGCTGGTGCGAAGTCTTCCAGGCATTGCCGCAGATTGCGCGATTGGAACCCGAGCGTTCGGGCTTTCTCGTGACGCACCCAATGCGACACCAGCATTAGCCCCAGGATCGCCAGCCAAAACCGCTGATGCGTGTAGCGAAGGTCCCAAATGTAGGCCATGATCAGCACGAAAATCGAAATTGGTTCGAGAACAGCGTATTTGTGAAGAGTGGCTTTCATGGGTTCCGCCTCAAAAAAAGAAATGCTTCGTCCAATCCACCAGCATGTGCAGAGTCGCGCTCGAGAGAACCGTCGAGACCCGCTGGAACACGCGCCCATAGGCCACGCCCGCGATCGTGGCGAGGATCATGTATCGCCAGTTCGGCAGCGCTTGCGGGCCGTTGTTCAGATGCGCGGCGCCGAAAATGAGGCTGGCCGCCAGCAGCGTGCGCGCGTTCGCGCCGAACCGCAGCATCAGGAAGTTCTGGATTAGCGAGCGGAACAGAATCTCCTCCGGTAGCGCAGTCCCTATGAAAATCACTCCCACGGCGGTTGCCATGGTTCCCGCGCTCTTAGTTGGCAGGTGGGGCGCGGGGATGAAGCCGATCGCGATCCCCAAAAGGATCAGCACCGGCGCGACCACCGCGAATCCCAGCAGCAGCAGCCATCCGTCGCGCTTCCCCCGCGGCAAATTGAATTTCAAATCCGGGAGCCGGCGGTATCCCAGAAACAGCACCAACCCGAGGAGAATCGCGAGCCCATACGCCACGCTGTGCAGGTAGCCTTGCGCAGGCCGCGGCACCAGCCGCGCTCCCGCCGCGAATTCCAGCGGCAGCCAGAGCAGCAGGATCGTCAAAAAATCCAACGCCGTAGGCCGCTTCACGAATCCGGCGCCCTGTATGGCGGAACATGCGACCGGCATAGCCGTATAAACAAAGACCAGCAAACAGAGCTTCCAACTACAGGCTGCCGCCAGAGCCGCGGCGATACTGAAAATCGCCGTCAGCAGTACCGGGATACCCCAAACCACCGCCGGCCACCGCTCGAAAAGGCGGCGAACCCCTTGCTGGACCGCTGGCGCGAAGAAGCTCAGGACGGCCCCCAGCAGCACCACGACAATTAACGTTTGCATCGGACCCCGTCCACTTTCTTCCAGACTGGCAGATCCGGGTCATCTCGGGCAAGCTCGCAGCGTACGGCGTCATCCGAAAATCCGACGTAGGAGTCGGAAAATCCGGCGGTTCCCGGCACCGCTGAGCCGATAAGTCATTTAGATGGCACCCGGCAGGCAACTTGCATTTCACCAGGTGGACCGCCGGGAAACGGCGGCCAGGAGGCACTTGATGTTTGGAGTCGATTGGAGTGATCCACAAACTCTCTGGCTCAACCTGACGAACCTGGCGCTCGGCATTGTGGCGCTGCTCGCCGTTATGGCCGTGGCCGGAGCCGTCGCTTGGGAATTGGTCCTCAAGCGCCGGCGCGCGCATGCCATGGCCGGTATGGACGCGGAATTGAGGGCCGTGCTCGACGAATCCTCACCGCACTTTCTGCCAGTGCCCGAACTGGGACTGACGATGGCCGATGGCGGCACGCCCGTGAAACCCGCGGCGTCCACGCCAGCAGCGGAATCGAAACCGCCCAGGAAGTAGCGTTATGGCGTGCCCATTTCTCAAAGAGGGCCGCGCGCGGTATTGCCACGCCGCTCCCGTCCGGAAACTGATTCTGAACGGTCCGGGATCGACGGGCGGCGGCCGCTGCACATCGCCGGAATACCGCAATTGCGAGCTGGTTCGCAACGAGGAACCCGCTCAGGAGCGCTGCCCACACCTGGAGGAAATCCACGTTCAGTACTGCGGAGCCTCGCCGGTCACCCGGCTGGTGCCGTTCAGCGATTCCCAGCTTTCGTGCTGCACCGGTTCCGGCTACCGCTACTGCGATTCGTACCTGGCGCTGGCCCGGCCCAACCCGGCCGCTCCGCCGCCGGCCAAGCTGCTTTATGCGGCCAACCATTTCTGGCTGGAGATGGAGGAGTCGAACCTGTGCCACATCGGCATCGATGCGTTCCTGGCCGAGCTGATCGGGAAGGTCGATGCCGTAACCTTCATCACACGCGGGGGCACCCATCGTCCCGCAGTCTCGCTCACGGTGAACAGCGTGGAATGGCCTATGGTGTTTCCCAATCCTCTACTAATCGAGAAGGTCAACAGCCATTTGCGCAGCGACCCCAAACGGCTCACGGCTGACCCTTATGGCGTCGGCTGGCTCTTCGAAGGTTGGGAAGTACCGGGCAAAACGCGGTCGGGCCTGATCGCGGGTGCTCAAGCCGCCGCCTGGGTGGCGGAGGAACGCGAGCGCCTGGCGCGCGAAATCCACGAAACCCAGGAACTCGGCGCCGATGGCGGCTACGTCCAGCCCGGCGCGGCCCAACTGTTGTCACGGCAGACCGTGGTTGGATTGTTTCAACGATTCTTTGCCAGTTCCGATTGGTCGCGGGGGGAATAGACATGACACGCATTTCGCTCACGTTCGGATTAGGGCTCGCCACCGCACTCGCAGCCGGATGGTTCGCCTTCCCGTACGCGCTGTACGTCCGGCGCGCCGAGCCCCTGGATTTCCGGCACAAAGCTCACGCCGAGAAATCGGGCGTCTCGCAATGCACCGATTGCCACGCGCTCCGCGACGACGGCTCGTTTGCCGGGATTCCGCAAGCCGATGTGTGCGCGCCTTGCCACAACGAATCCATGGGAAAAAGAAACTGGCTGGTGAACTTCCGCCAGCCCGCGAATGTCTGGTTTTCGCATGCCATCCACATGCGCCGTGCCAAGCTCGATTGCGCCACCTGTCACGGGCCCTATGGCGAATCCGCGCAGCCGGTCGCTTACCAGCAAGACCGCATCAGCGGCTACTCCCGGCAGGTGATGGACATGAACACTTGCGAGAAGTGCCATCGGGAAAGAAAGGTCGAGGTGGGATGCCTCGGTTGTCATAAATGAGGACGGCCATGGAACTGACACGACGAGATCTGCTGACTTGGGGCGGCGGCGCGACGGCGGGATTGTTGTTGACACCGCTGCCATGGAAGGTGCTGGATGACACCTCCAAATGGACCCAGAACTGGCCCTGGATTCCGCAACCCTCGCGCGCCCCGATCGAGGTGAAGCGCTCCTTTTGCACGCTCTGCCCGAACGGCTGTGACTTGCGCGTCCGTGTGGCCTCCGGCACGCCCGTAGGTGTCTCGCCAGGCCCGCAAAGCGCTCTCTGTCCGTTGGCATTCGGCGCGCACCAATTGAACTGGCACCCGGGGCGGCTGCGGCAGGTGAGCCATCTCGGCAAGGCGGCATCCTGGAACGATGCGCTGGCGGCATTCCGAAAAGCCGCTGTCGAAGGGCCGATCGCCGTTGTGGACGCTTACCCCCGGCGCGCCGGTTCGTCAGTCATGGAAAATTTCGCCCGGCGTCAGGGCGGCACATACTGCATCATTCTGAGCGCCGAAGAGCGCTCGCTCGCGCCTTATGCGGCGTGGAGCGGCGCCCCGGTCACGTCCCTGGGCTACGATTTCGAACATGCCCGAACCATTCTCAGTTTCGGCGCGCCTCTGCTGGATGGCTGGGGAGCGCCGGGCCGTGTCCCCCGCCTGTGGAGCACAGGCGCTCTTAAGCTGATTCAGGTTGAGCCGTCGCTCTCGCGCACGGCCAATGCCGCTTGGCGTTGGATCCAGGTTCCTTCGGGAAGCGAAGCCGCGCTGGCAGCCGGTCTGGCCCGTGTTCTACTGGAAGAACACATCTCTCCCGCCCGCGCACCGCTGCCCCCTACAACAGTTGCTGAAGCCGCCGCCCAGACCGGCATCGCGGAGGAAACCATTCGCGAACTGGCACGAACCTTGGCCGCGCACGGTCCGGCCGTGGCCATTGCAGCCGATGGCGACCCTGCGGTTGCGGTCTTGAACTTCGCCGTGGGATCCATCGGAGCTCGTGGCGGAATCGTGCGGAGGCGCGAAGGCGGTCCATCGTATCTAACCGCGGATAACCTGAACGGGCACTTCCGCGCGGTGCTGATCGACGCGACCGTGCCATGGGATTTCGCTCCCCAAGCCGACGCCGAAGTCTTTCGCTTCGCTGCCTGGAATGGCGGTGGCAGCCGAGCCCATTGGCTTCTCCCCGCGCCGGGATTCCTGGAAGAGCTGACCGACGTCCCGACCGCTCCCGGTTCGGCGGTGGATACCTATGCCATCGCTGCGAACCTGTCCACGCCGCCTGCCGACGTGCGGAGCCCCGCGGGATTCCTGGCGCAGGTGGATTCCGCTTTGCCCTCCGTGGAAGACATCATTCACGCGCGCTGCCGCGAGCTGTTTAGGACGCACACCGGCGCGCTGCAAGGCGAGGAAACGGTGCCCGTCTCCCGTTTCGCCGCACCGGAAAGGCTGGAAGAAGCGCTGCGCACTGGATCGGTTTGGGTGGCCGGCCCACCGCGCTCCGGCGGCTTGCGCTGCCGCTTCGAGCAATGGCCGCAGCCCACCGCGCCGCGGGCAACTGCTGATTGGACGGCAACCTGGGTCCCGCCTGTACTGCCGCCGCTCGCGGTCAAGCTGTATCGGGAATCGAGCCTGCGGGAACCGCCCGCCGGGAGGAGCATATGAGCGCGCGTTACGGCATGGTCATCGACCTGGATCGCTGCACCGGCTGCGGCGCCTGCATGGTAGCCTGCGCCGCCGAGAACAATGTTCCCGCACTGCCGCCCAAAGCCACCGACCGCACTGGCATCACCCCCATGCTGGTTCACAAGGTCTCCAATGGCCAGGAAGGCGCCGAGTTCCGGGAAGCCTTCATCCCCGTAACCTGCATGCAGTGCGAGCATGAAACCCCTTGCGTCGCCGTCTGCCCGCAGCAGGCCGTGCAGGTCGATCCGGCAACAGGCATCGTCATGCAGATGCCCCAGCGCTGCCTGGGGTGCCGCTATTGCATGACGGCTTGCCCGTATCATGCCCGCTACTTCAACTGGTGGGATCCGGCTTGGCCCCCAGGCATGGAGAAGACGCTCAATCCGGGCGTCTCCGTGCGGATGCGCGGTGTGGTCGAAAAATGCAATGGGTGCCATGCCCGTCTGCATGCCGCGCAAGAGAAGGCCGCAGCCGCCGGCAACCGCGAAATCGACCCCCGCGATTACCGCCCGGCCTGTGCGGAAGCCTGCGCCACCGGCGCGATCCAGTTTGGCAACCTGGCCGACGAGAGCGACCCCGTTTCCCAGGCGGCCCATTCGACGAACGCGTTCCGGCTGTTGGAGCGGCTGGGCACGGAACCGAAGATCTTCTACACATCCGATAGGCCCTGGGTCAGACAACTCGCCGAGCCGCACCCGGCTCGTGGCGACAAGGAGGTGAAGCATGGCTAGTGGAACTTGGGCGGACATTCGTTGGATTCCGCGCGGAGCGGAGCGCACCAGCACTGGGCGGTTCGCGTTGTGGCTCGCCCCCTGGGCGGCGCTGCTCGCTCTCGGCGTCTATGCCGGTTGGCTCTGCCTTTATTACGGCTTGAACCAGACGAACATGGATAATCGCTTCGCCTTCGGCCTGTGGATCTTCCTCGACCTGTCCATCATCGCTCTGGGCGCCGGCGCGTTCTTCACTGGCTTCCTGGTCTATATTCTCCGCCGCACTGAGCTCAAGCCGATCCTAAACACCGCGGTAATCGTGGGCTTCATCTGCTATAGCGGTGCGGTTGCGGTTCTCATGGTCGATGTAGGTCAGCCTCTGCGCGCCTGGTTCACCTTCGTCCACCCGAATGTTCATTCCATGCTCACCGAGATTTCCTTCTGCATCACCTGCTACCTGATTGTGCTGACCATGGAATACATCCCGCTGATCTTACGCAATCACGAGTTGCAAAAAGTTCCGTCGTTCTTAATCCTCGAACACCGCATGCACAACATCGTCCCGGTCCTGGCAGGCGTGGGAACGTTCCTCTCGTTCTTCCACCAGGGTTCGCTCGGCGGGCTGTACGGTGTGCTGCGCGGCCGTCCCTTCGCTTTCCGCGAAGGCTTCTCCATCTGGCCTTCCACCTTTTTCTTATTCGTTCTTTCAGCCATCGCTGCCGGCCCCAGCTTCCTCATGTTGATTGCCGCCGCCGTGGAAAAGGTGACCGGCCGGCCCGTTGCAAAGCACGAACTGCTGCGGCGCCTCGGATTCATCTCGGGCGTGCTGCTGGCGGCCTACGTGGCGGCCAAATCCATCGATACCTTGATTTGGCTGAACGTGACGTCTCCTTCGGTGGGCTTCGCGCCTTGGGAATACTACCAGTTCGCGCCGTTCGGCAAGGCCTTGCTCTTCGTCGAAATCGTAATCTTCGGGTTGTTACCTGCGTTGTTGCTGCTTTATCCGCGCACGGCCGCGAAGCGGGGCTGGCTGCTCACGGGCGCCGCCATGGCCTGCGGTGGAATCCTGGTAAACCGGCTGGTTCTGACCGTCCAAACGCTAGCCCTGCCCACGTTAGCGTTCGACGAATTCCTGCGCTACTTCCCAAGCTGGCAGGAATTCGCCACCTTCGGCGGAGTCATCGCCTACGGCGTAATTCTGTATTCCCTCTCCTACCGCTACCTCCCGCTGTTTGGCGATAAGTAACATAGGCGACCGCCCTAACTCACGCGCCACACCCAGAGCGTAATCGAGCGGGCGCGGCGCGCCCCGGCGCACAGAAATATCGACCGGTTGAGCCAGTCGTAAGGGCCGGCGGGCGCGATGAATTCCGGCACCGAGCGGAAATAGTAGGCCGAAGGATCGACTGGCTCTCCGGCGGCCAAACGAGCCATCACCTCGGGCGGGCCATGGCGAAGTCCCCGGTTGCGGATTTGAATGACAGCTCCATCCTCGGTCCGGAGCGCATAGGTTGCGTCCACCACCGTGACCCCGTCGCGCCGGGCCAACTGCCAATCGGCGCCTCCTCCGATGATCACTCCGCGAATCGACGGCCCTTCGACTACACCATCGAGTATGGGGATGATGCGGCGCACGCCATCGGGTGTCTCGCCGATCTGAATGGGATCGCCGAGCCTGGCGCTAGCCTCATATACGAACTCCAGACCGGGCTGGATGTGCGGGATCATTGTCAGAGTCTGCCCCGGAGACGGCCAAGCTGGCGGCGATCCTTCTTGGAGGGCTTGCCTTCGCGAGAGGTCTCGAAATGGGGAGCGGCTTTGCGTTGTTCGGCAGCCTTGAGGCGGGCGGCGCGGCCGGCCTCGGTTTCGCGGTAGAGCGTTTGGGCCACGGGCGCCGGGCCGCGGATCTCACTGAGTTGCAGCACCTCGACTTCGAAAAGGCCTGCTTCTGTTTTGATCTCAAGCAGATCGGCGACGCGGACCTCGCGGGCCGGCTTGGCGGGTTGCCCGTGAGAGGAGACGCGGCCGAGGTCACACGCCCGGGCCGCGAGCGATCGGGTTTTGAAGAAGCGCGCGGCCCAAAGCCATTTATCGATGCGCAAGGAGCGAGACTCAGGCCTTAGCCGGCTGCGCGGACCGCTGCATGGCTGCCATGCGTTCCTGGTTGCGGCGGGTCAGATGCGGAGTGATGCCGAGCATACGCTCGATGATCATGAGCTGGGCGCGATGATGCATCTCATGCTCTTTGGCGCTGAGAATCATCTCGAAGCGCACGCGTGTAGGAGGTTCGGCGCCCGGAGGAAAAGTGAAAACCTGGCTCAGGAAATCTTCCGTCAAACTTTCAATCCACGAAGCGTACTCTTCGCCGCTGGTACGCAAGAATTCGATGATCTGCGCCTTCGTGCGAGCCTTGGCTTCCTCGGCGGCGACCTCGGCGAACATCTTACCGAAATCGAAGTCTCGAGGAAGGCTTTGCGTTTTGCCCAACTGCATACTGAGACGGGGCATGAGGCCGATGTGGACCAAGATCTGCGCGACGGTGCGAACACCGGGAGCGGCCTGGAAACCGTACTGGTCTTCCGGAATGTCCTCAGCAATCTGGATGGTGTTTTGGCGGACCGTGCGAAAAGCGGAAGCGAGTTCTTTGGTTCCGTAATAGTTCATGTCTCGATGATAAGCGATGGAGAAGCGAGCGGGGCTAGAATCGTTGAGTATGGAACCTGTTAAGGATCCATCGACTTTCGAGACGGTGGCCATTCCGCTTTCTCTTCCGGTAATCAGTTCCAGCGCTCCGGCGGCCGACGAAGGGCGCTTCGTTCCGGGAACGCTGCTGGGCGGCCGGTACCGCATCATCGCGCTGCTAGGGCGGGGCGGGATGGGCGAAGTTTACCGCGCGACCGATCTGACGCTGGGGCAATCGGTCGCACTGAAATTTCTACCCGAAGAAGCGTCGCGGGACCAGAGGCTGCTGGAGCGGTTTCACGGCGAGGTACGGATGGCGCGGCAGGTGTCACATCCCAACGTCTGCCGGGTTTATGACATCGGCGAAGTGGAAGGAATGCCCTTCCTGTCGATGGAATACGTGGATGGCGAAGATCTGGCTTCGCTGCTGTTGCGCATCGGGCGGCTGCCTGCGGATAAAGCGCTGGACACGGCGCGCAAGATCTGCGCCGGGCTCGCCGCGGCGCACGACCGCGGCATCATTCATCGCGACCTGAAGCCGGCGAACATCATGATGAATAAGCGCGGCGAGGTCGTAATCATGGATTTCGGCCTGGCGGCGCTGGCCAGCCAGCTTTCCGGCCCGGAGGCGCGCAACGGCACGCCCGCGTATATGTCCCCGGAGCAGCTCAAGGGCGCGGAAGTCACCCCGCGCAGCGACATTTATGCGCTGGGGCTGGTGCTGTACGAGTTGTTTACTGGCAAGCGGCCCTACGACGGCACCACGTTGAAAAAGCTGCTGGAGCAGCAGGAATTGGCGCACCTCACCAGCATGACTTCAATCGCGACGGACATCGATCCGGCCGTGGAGAAGGCCATCCGGCGCTGTCTGGATCCGAATCCGTTGCGGCGGCCGGGGACGGCGCTGGCGGTGGCCGCGGCTCTTCCGGGCGGCGATCCTTTGGCGGCCGCGCTGGCGGCGGGCGAGACTCCTTCGCCGGAACTGGTGGCGGCGGCGGGCGAGACGGAAGGCTTGCCGCGCAAATACGCCGTTCCTCTGCTGCTCGTGACGGCGGCCTGCCTGTTCTTAGTACCGGTGATCCGGCAGACAGCCTATGCCACCCTGAACGCGCCGCTGGTATATCCACCCGACGTGTTGGCGCAAAAAGCGCGAGACATTGCCTCTTCGTTTGGATTTATAAGGAAACCCGTAGACTCCAAACAATCGCTCAACACGCGCAACGATCTGGTTGCGTACCTGCGCGGGCTGCCGGAGCCGCGCCAATGGACCGAGTGGCTGGCGGCGGAATCACCGGTAGCCGCCGAGTACCGCGAAAGCCTGGCGCCGCTGATGGCGGGTCCATTCGGTGACGTAACGATGGACAACCCGGCTCCGGTGCAACCGGGCATGGCGCACGTGACTCTGGATGGGAGCGGACGCCTGCGCGGGTTCTCAGCCATTCCGTATGAAGACGGCGCGGAAATTAAGGAGCCGGTGAGCGCGGATGCGGTGTTTCGTGCGGCGGGCCTGGAGATGACGAAGTTCACCGAGGTCGCTCCGGTGTCGCAGCCGCGCGTCCCGGTTGATATGTTTCGGGCGTGGAAGGGAGCGCACCCGGCGATTCCCAACACGGCTCTGACGATGGAGATCGGCTGGTGGAAGGGACGCGTCACGCTGGTGAAGGTTGGATTCCCGTTCGAGCTGGCTGCAGCCGCGTCCAAGCCGCCGGCCTCGTTCGGAGCCCAGCTCATCGAACGCGGTCCGGTATTGCTGCTGGCCATTGGCCTGACATTCACCATTCTGCTGGCGCGGCGGAATTGGAGAGTCGGGCGTGCCGACCGGAAGGGCGCGTTACGGCTGGCGGGCGCGCGATTTGCGGTCGCCGCGATCGCGACGCTAGGAACCATGCACTTCGCTCCCGATTTCAACACGTGGTTCCTGCTATTCGAAAATATCGGCGACTGGCTGCTTTCCGCAGGGTTGCTCTGGCTGATTTATTTGGCTCTGGAACCGGCGCTGCGAGCACGTTGGCCGCACTCGATCGTAACGTGGAACCGGCTGCTGGGGGGGCGGTGGCGCGACGCGCAGGTGGGCGCCCATATACTGATCGGGGCCGCAGTAGGAACTCTCATGTGGGTGAGCGCGGAGGTCATTGAGTTTCGATTCGGGCCGCGAAATGTTTTGGAATCGGAGGGCGCCGTTTCGCTGGTGACGGGGACCCGGCAATGGCTGGGCGCCAATGCCGGCACGCTAGGAGGCGTGCTGATCGGCGGCCCCCTGCTGTTCCTGACCATCTTCGGATTCCGGCGGCTGGTACGGAAGGATGCGCTGGCAGCCATTGGCACCGCTCTGCTGCTGCTGGTTTCGAACAACGGGGTGACCCAATCCCCGCAGTGGCAGATCGCGGTTCCCGTCTACTTCGTGCTGGTAGCGGTACTGATGTTCGTGCTGCTGAAACTGGGTCTGGTGGCGGCGATGGCGGCGATGTTCTTCCTCAACGATTCCAATGCGATCTACACCGGCCTCGATTGGACGGCGTGGTACGCGCCATACGGCCTCGCTACGCTGGCGCTGTTACTGGGGATTGCCGGGTTCGCCTTCTGGCGATCGGTGGGAGGGGATCTGCTCGGTAAAGAGGAAGACGCGGCATAGAGATCACCGCGGAGGCGCTGAGACGCGGAGTAAAAGCAGTAAAGGCAAAGTCAACACCTGAGGGCGCGGAGTAAGCAGAGGGAACAGGGAGCGGGCCCGACCGCGGTCGGTTAGAACTTGTGAAGCTCGTCGACCAGCGCCTGAAGGCCCTTCTTGCGGTACAGGTCCGAGAGGCGCTGCTCTTCGGCGGACGGGGCCAGCACGGTCAATAAGGCGGCGTTCTCCAGGTTTTGGCGGTTCGGGATCCACACTTTGCCGTCGGTGAATTCCACCTGGCTAACGAAGCCGGTCATCTTGCGGATGTTCACAGGTTCGCTGTGGAGAGAGAAGCGAAGCTCCGTGTCCTGCAAGACCCGGGCCGTGCGGCCAGGAGGCAGGTACAGGTCCGGATCCGAAGCGGGCAGCGACGCGGCCACGTATTGGCGGCCCTTTTCATCGCTCACCAGCCAAGCCAATTCCACATACTTCACCGGCTTATTGGACCGGTTGCGTACCTGGATGCGAGGCGATTGCGCTTCGTTGCCGCTTAACTCAGCCCATCCGTCCAACGGTTCGACGGGCGAATCCGGGAAATTCACAAAAGCGAACTGGGCAGTCTGGGCGGCATTGACGGCCGCGCCCGCCCCCGAAACGGCGCGCCGCCGCACTACGCGGACATCGAGTTGGGGGCGCTCCGATTGGCGGGTGAGACTGCTGAGCATCTCCTGCTGCAGCCCCTGCGGACCGAACTGGGCCAGCACACGCTTGAAGTGCTCCCGGTCGCGCTGGGCTTCCATTTCCCACGCGGTCATGGAGCGGCGCGAATTCAGCCGGTCGGGGCCGTAGAACGAGAAATCCTGGAAGAGCACACCGTCCAGATCGACCTGGACCAGAGGGCCACCCGCCACCTGGGTAGGCCGCATCAGCTGCAGATCGATGCGGACCGGGAATGCTTCGCCGGGGCCAACATTCAAGCTAGGCACGGAGACTGAAGCCTTGCCGCCGACGGTAACTTCCTGCGAGACCACACGCAGGGCTACGCCGTGAATGCGGTTGGGGCTGGAATTGCGGAGCGTGAGCGACATGTGCAGATCGAGCACGAGCGCCGCGCCGCGCGGCATAGCGCGGGATTCGCCCATGCTGGTGGAAACGAGTGTGACGGGCGAATCCGCCGGAACGTTGATCTTGATATCGCCCTGCGAGTTCAGCGTTCCTTGGGCGCGCAAACCCGCCGCTCCCACCAGGCAAATGAGCGCCAATCGCCGCTGGGATCTACTCCACATACACATTATTGATCGTCACGTTGCCGGTTTCCGGATCCACGTAGCGAGCCCTCATGGAGCCCTGCGCTCCAACTGAATACATTACGTTCTGGGCGCCCGCGTGCTTCAATTTGAGGCCCTGGCCGCCATCGCCGACTTCGATGCCATCGCGGGTAGTTTGCAGGATGACGCTTTCGGGTGCCCGGCGCGGCCCAGGCTGCTGCCGCGGGAACGGATGCTCGAGCACCATCGCAGTGATCAACACAGCCGCGATGCTAGCCACCGCCACGGCGGCGCGAACACCGGAGAACAGGCTATGGCGCCGGGGTGCATCGCTGGAGCGCACGCACTCACCGGCGGCGAGGCCGAGCCGGATATTGGCTTTCATTTCCGGCGCCAGAGGGTCCCACAAAGCATCGGGGATGTCGCCCAGAGCTGGCAGAGCATCGCGCAGCCCGGCGAACGCGGCCACATCTTCACGGCAAGAATCGCAGCCGGCCAGATGCCGGTCCGTACGCCAACGCGCAAAGGGGCCGAGATCGCCGCCCGCGTACAGGGCCAAGGTTGATTCGCTGGGATGCCTCATCAGCGCTTCCTCTTTTCCATGTACCGGCGCAGCTTAATGCGAGCGTTGGCGATATGGGAACGAACAGTGGCTTTGGAACAGTTCAGGCGCCGCGCAACCTCTTCCGCCGGCAGGCCTTCCACATCGCGCAGCAGCAGGGCGGCGCGTTCCCGTACGCTCAGCAGGCGGAGGCCATCTTCGAGGTACTGCCGATGCTCGGAACGGAGAAGAAGATCCTCGGGGCTTTCCTCATGCCCTTCGGCAGTGCGATCGATCTCACAAAAGGTAGCGCGGCCACTGCGGCGCAAGAAGTCGATCGCGGTATTTGTTGCAATACGCGACAACCAGTGGGCGGCTTTCTGTTCGTCCTTTAACTGATCCTGGCGCTGGAGAGCCTTGATGAAGGCCTCCTGGGTCAAATCCTGGGCATCGGCGAGGTTGCCGACAAGCCGGTAAATCTGCGCGAGGATACGCCGCAAGTGCTCAGAAACAAAGCGGTTTTGCCGTTCGAGGAGCTCCAGGCCGGGCTCGATGACTTCGCTCATCTCGGGATATGCAGCAACTCTCACGGGTTCCTAAACAAAATGACGCAGGAACCCTTAAAACGTGGAAACAAAAGCGGAGTCATCCGCCAGAGGCCATTTTAACCCAGCGCTCCCGGTTAACTGGGTACTGAAATCTCCAGCAACCGCTCCACGACGTCCAGCCGATGCCGAAGTTCCTCGCGATAGGCGCGATGATCGGTGTGGCGGATCTCCACCAACAGCCGGCTGCGTTCCGACTCCAGCAGTTCGCTCACAATAGTGAGTTCTTCGCCGGCCAAGTGGAGAGATACCTGCGTTTCCATAAAACGGCCGTCCCTTCCGCGGCCCGATTTCAATATAGGCCTGGCGACTCCGATTTTCAAGGGAGATCGCCCAGTCACCAGGGGCGCCTCCCGTCCCTGCGGCGCCCTCGTCCGAACCGAAACAGCGGAACACTCGTGATAACATAGCGCGCATGTTGGTGCGAATCTTGCTCCTGGTGGCGCTTTCAGCCGGATCGGTTTCTTTGGCGTTCGCGCAGCGCGGCGGCGGTGGCCCACGTGGTGGCGAGGAAGACCTGGGGCGCGGCTTTGGCGCTCCCGCTGGCGAAAACAGGCTCGATCGCATGGGCGATATGTTGCACCTCAACCGGGATCAGAAAAAGGGCGTCCAGCAGATTTGCGATACGGCTCAGAAAGAAGCTGCACCTTTGCGCGAGCAGATTGACGCCAGCCGCGTGAAAGTCGCAGAGGCGATCGTTAACCAGAAAAGCCAGACGGAAATCGATGAACTTCTGGCAACGCACGGCACGCTGTTGGCGCACATGACGGGAGTGGAGTTACGGGCCTTTGGGCAGATCGTGGGAACCCTGAAAGAGGATCAGAAAAAGAACCTCGCACCGCTATTAATTATGATGACCGGAATGTTCAACGGTCGAAACTGGAACATCATGGTGCGCTATGGCGCCGCACTATATACCGAAGGACTTCTGGAGGTCCGAAAATCGAGATCGCCGGAATGAAATTGCCTGCCCGGAGGGCGCTCTTGAAACGCTACTTAGGAATTCTATGCTGCCTGTCCAGCCTCTGGGCCGCGGACGGCGCGGCAGTCACGCATTCGGAGCGCCGCGGCCAAGGCTGTGGCAGTCATTCAGAACAGCCAGAAAACCTGGTTCTCGAAGCAAAGCTGCTTCTCGTGTCACCAGCAGATCCTGCCTGCGCTCGCTTTCCAGGCCGCCCGCGAGCATGGCATCCCGATAGATGAGAAAGCCGCCCACGCCGATGCCGCGGCGGCATTTGGGTTCTATTCCGATCTCGACCGCGCCGTCCAGTACACTTACCTCATCGATCCGGCATTGGACGATGGCTGGGGGATGCTGGCGGCGTCCGCAGCCGGCCTGCGCCCGAACCTGGTGACGGCAGTCTATGCCCGCTTGCTCGCCGCGCGGCAGGAGTCCGACGGCCATTGGGAAACCGGCGACGACCGCCCGCCGCAGTCTTATAGTCCGTTTACCGCCACTGCCGTTTCCGTCGCCGCCATTCGGGAATTCGGCCATGAAAAGTTGAAAGCCGACACCCAGGCACGGCTATTGCGGGCGCGCACCTGGCTGTTGACCCACACACCACGCGACACCGAGGAGCGCGCGTTCCAGATTTTCGGCGTCTGTATGACCAGTGATGATCAAACCATCAGGCCCAAGCTAGCCCGCCAGCTCATCGCCACGCAGCAGCCCGATGGTGGTTGGGCTTCCCGCGCCGGCCTCCCGAGCGACGCCTACTCCACTGGCGAAGCCTTGTGGGCTTTGCACAACGCCGCCGGGCTCCCGACGTCCGATCCCGCCTACCAGCGTGGAATCGAGTTCCTGTTGCGTACCCAGGCCGCCGATGGCGCCTGGCACGTGCACTCCCGCCAACGTCCGCCTGCTCCCGTCAGTCCTCCGTATTTCGAGACCGGCCACCCGTACGGCCATGATCAGTTCATCTCTGCGATGGGCGAGAGTTGGGCCGTCGTCGCTCTCGCGCAAATGCTACCGAAGGTGGATTCCCAACGTCCATCATTGCCCGAGGCCCAGCCGCCTGGCGTCGAGCCGTGGGCGGAAACAGTGTTGTTCGGCAGCCCCGCTGATGTCGATCGGCTGTTGAAGGGCGGCTTCGATCCCAACTCCGCCACCAAGGCCGGAGGCACGACTGCGCTGATGATGGCAGCGCCAGACGTCTCCAAGATGAAACTCTTGCTCGATCGCGGTGCCAAAGCCGATGCGCGCGCCAAGAACCGGTACTCGGCGCTTTTGGTCGCCGCCAATTATCCGGGCGCGAGCGCTGCCATCAACCTCCTGCTCGATCGCGGCGCCACCGTACGCCTGCCCAAAGGACAAGGCGCGCCCTTGTTTAACGCGCACCCGGTCGTGCTTGCCGCATTCGCCGGCAACGCCGATGTTCTGGACCGCCTGCACAAAGCCGGCGACCGGCTGGAAGACCACATGAACCTGCTCGGCATGTTCCCAGCAAGTCCAGTGCTGCTACTGGCGACGTGGCACCGCACCGAAACCGTCCGTGCGCTGCTAGACACCGGCGCGCTTGTCGATCAAGCAGATGACGACGGCATTACCCCGCTCGGCTGGGCCGCTATCGCGAATCGTGTCGAAATGGCCCGGCTTTTGATTCAACGCGGCGCCGAAGTTAACCATGTTGATAAGAAGGGCATGACGCCACTCCTTTACGCCGCGTCTATTGATTTCGGTGATGGCTCCATGGTCGATCTGCTGCTCCGCTCCGGCGCCAAGCCCGATGCCCGCACCAAGGAAGGACTAACGGCTTTAGACCTCGCGCGGCAGTACCACCACTCGCAGTTACTGGCCAGCTTGCAAGCCGCTCACCACTAGAAATCTGGCGAAGAGTCGTTGCAGTGCCGCTTCGCAGGCGAAAACGTCTTCGGAAACCTCGAGATTTGCGCGCGATAATAGTTAATTCGGGTTTCGAACATAACGCGGCGCCATGCAAGCGAACCAAGCCCTACCGGGCGACGAGATCAGCGCGCAAAACCAAAAGCCGACGCTCGACCGGCTTTTCGACACCGCAGCCCGCTTGTTTTGGGAAAAGGGATATGCCGCCACGACCACGCGCGAGATCGCGTCCGCGGTAGGCATTCAACAGGCTTCCCTCTACTACCACATCGCCAGCAAAGAGGACCTCTTATACCAACTGTGCGTGAGTTCGTTGGAGCGTCTGCACACCGATGTCGAGACGGCGGTGGGCGGCGTGACAGGCCCCCTGGAGCGGGTTCGCGCATTAATGGCGGCGCACCTCAATACACTTTTGACGCACCAGGTGCGGCACGTCACGATCGTGACGGAGCTGCGGGCCCTCTCGGAAAGTCATCATGACGAGGTGCTTCGGCGGCGCAAGAATTATGCGGCGCTGGTGCGCTCCGTTCTGCACGATGCGCAAGCGGCGGGCGTGATCCGGAACGACATTCCCGCGCAGTATCTTTATCTCGCCCTGCTCAACGTGCTCAATTGGTCCGTGCGGTGGTTCCGGGGCGATCGGGAGCTTTCGACCGAACGGATTATCGAGCTCTTCGTCCCCATGTTCCTCGAAGGCGCGGCAGCTTCGCCTTCGAGCCTGGCTGTAACCGCGCCCGAATTGACGGGCCGCCGCCGAAAATCCGGGGCCGGGCGCGTTTCGTCCGATGGTTCGGACAGACCCACGGCGGAGCGGATGCTTCACACCGCCGCCGTGCTGTTCTCACGCAAGGGATACGCCGCCACCAGCACGCGCGAAATCGCGGCTCTGCTGCGCATCCAGAAAGCTTCGCTGTATTACCACATCGAGAGCAAGGAAGATCTGCTATTCACGATTTGCCAGTCGTCGCTGGAGCAGATCCGGCGCGATGTGGAAACGGCCATCGGCGGTGTGGCGGGCCCGTTCGAGCGCATCCGCACTCTGGTGCGGGCGCACGTCGAAAGCATGCTGCGCGATCAGGAAGAGCATGCAGCCACCCTGTCCGAAATGCGGGCACTATCCGAAGAACGGCTGGCTCAGGTGATCGCGCTGCGCGATTCTTATGAAGAAATCGTACGCGCGGTGCTGCAGGATGCACAGGATGCCGGGGTATTGCGCCGCGACGTTCCCGTCAAATTTCTCTGCCTCAACCTGCTCGGATTGATGAACCGCGTGGAAGTCTGGTACCGGCCGAACGGACCGCTTTCGCCTGCGCTGCTGGGGGAACTGCTGGCAGTGATCTTCCTGACCGGCGCCACCGCGGCTCCCAACGATGGCGGGATTGCAATATCATAAGCACCGGAGCTTGCCGCACCCAAAGAGGCGCTTCGCGCCGAACTATCAAACAACAACGCGGCGAACTCTTAGGGGGAGAGATGAAACATAGTTCCGATCGCATTTTGACCACGCACGCCGGCCGGCTGGACGGGCCGCCCGAGTACCGCGAAATGATGGTGGGGCTCATGGGTGGAAAGCCGCTGGATATGGAAGCGGTCCGGCCCACGGTGCGCAGCGCGATGGTGGATGTGATCCGCCGGCAGACGCAAGCGGGGGTCGATGTGATCAGCGATGGTGAACTGGGCAAGATCGGCTTCGGCGGCATCGGTTACTACGGGCGGCGGCTGAGCGGCCTCACTACGCGCCCGATCCAGGCGGGCGAAGCGGCCTACATGAGCCTGCAGACCGGGGAGCGGCTGGAATTTGCCGAATTCTACAAAGAGATGCCGTTCCTGCCAACACCCAAGGAACGCGCGGTCTGCTCCGGCCCGATCCGATACATTGGCCAGGAAGAAGTGAAACACGATCTGGAGTTTTTCCGCGCGGCGCTGAAGGAAGCCGGCGTCAATCCGCCGGAAACGTTTATGTGCGTGCTGGCGCCCGGCTGGCTGGAACACTTTTTCTACAACGAATACTACGCGACCGACGAAGAGTATCTGTTCGCGCTGGCCGACGCCATGAAGCACGAGTACAAGGCGGTGGTTGACGCCGGATTCGTCCTGCAGATTGACGACCCCGCGCTGCCGGATACGTATGACATGATTGTGCCCAATCCGCCGATCGAGGAGTACCGCAAATTCGCGAAGGTCCGGGTAGAAGCATTGAACGCCGCGCTGAAGGGGCTCCCGGAAGATCGCGTCCGGTACCACATTTGTTGGGGCAGTTGGCACGGGCCGCATTCGCACGATCTTCCGCTGGAACACGTAGTCGACCTGATGCTCGAAATCACCGCGGGCGCATACTCGGTGGAGGCGGCCAACCCGCGGCATGAGCACGAATGGAAGTTGTGGCAAAACGTAAAGCTGCCGGAGGGAAAGATCCTGATCCCCGGGGTAGTGACCCATCACACAAATGTGGTGGAGCACCCGGAGGTGGTCGCCGACCGGATCATTCGCTACGCCACCCTGGTAGGCCGCGAGAACGTGATTGCCGGGACGGACTGCGGCATGGGATTCCGGGTGCATCCGCAAATCGCATGGGCCAAGCTGAAAGCCTTGGCGGACGGAGCCGCCTTAGCCACGAAGCACCTTTGGGGGGCGAAGAGCGGCGCTGCCGGCAGCACGCGCAATTGAAGCGCCCGAACGATTCCTGATACCATACAACAGTGGCGCGCGAACCGATGGAGCGCGCCACCAGACCTTCAGAACTGGAATTTCCAGCCTGCAGCCGTCGCTTCCCAGGGCCGGTAGCTCAGTCGGTAGAGCATATGCCTTTTAAGCATAGGGTCGCGGGTTCGAGTCCCGCCCGGCTCACCACCTTAACCGATATATTTTTCAGCTAGTTAGGCGCGCTCCCCGTTTCGTGTCGCGAATTTGTCGCAGCCATTTGCAGGGTTGTCGCGTCCGAGATCGCCATGTCGCGGGGCATCTCCGCCTGCACGAGCGGATCTTTGCGCCACACGCGCTCCAGGTCCGCCTCGAGTTGCGCCTGCCGCGCATGCACCCAAGGTGCGTAATGACGCTCCGTAATCTTCACCGACTTGTGCGCCAGCAGGATCGACACTCGCTCGATCGGGACACCCTCCAGCAGCAACTCTACTGCTAGCGTGTCGCGAAAGCGGTGAGGATGTCCGTCCTTCACGCCAGCGACCTCACACAGCCGGCGGAACGTACGGCGCCAATTCCCCGTGAGCGTATCATTCGATCCTTCGCCCGTCCAGAACCAATACCGTTCACTTTTCCTGGGGCAGGAGTTCAGCGCCTCGACCACGAACGCCGGCAACGGGATGTATACCGGCACGCCGGTCTTTTGCGTGTAAAGGAAGAGCTTGCTGCCGATCAGACGATCTACAGGACAGCTTGCGGCATCGCCGATCCGCAGGGCCGAGTACCGCAGAAAGAGCAAGAACGCCCGTAAGCGTTGCGCGTTTTCCTGTCCTGCAGCACCATGCCAATCGGTGAACTTCTCGCAGGCATTCAGCAACGCAAAGACCTCGCCGTGCGTGTAGGGCATTGTCGGCGCATCCGTGACTTTCGGGCGCTTCAGCTTGAGAGCCAGATTCTCTTTCCACCAATCGCGGTCTACAAGGAAACGGCCAACCGCCCGCAGTCGCTCCAGCTTCTTCGAGCCCGAAATGGCAGAGTCCTTCCACTTAGCCCGAAAGCGAGTAAGCTTTTCCAGCGTGATCTCGCTCGTAAACTGGATGCCCTCATCGGCACAGAACGTCACGAGCGACGGCGAGAACTTATCTCGGTCCTCCGGCCGCAACGAATTGATCAGCAGCACGCGGTACTTCTTTATGCTCGAATCGGAAAGCTTCTGGGCTTCGGCATCGGCAAGGAAAGCCTCGCATGCCTCCCTGACCGGCATTCCCGCCGCGGCCAACGGCTCTACGCTGCCGGTGATTTCCCACTCGCGGATGATCTCATTGGCGCGGGTCCAGTCCCGCATTTTGAGACTCTTGTTGACGCGCTCACCGCTCAAAGTCCCGTCTACGTAGATCGGGTAGCGGCAGTTATTGTTCCGTCGGTTCCCATTGGTATTCCCCGTCCAGTGGCGGCAGGACTGTCGGTGGCGTCTATAGAGCTGGAGCATAGGTCATGGGCATGTTACCGCTGGAGCCGCGCACGAACTCGCTCCAGCACGCTGTGTGGGATGCGGATTGTCTTATACGGCGGTTTCCCTTTCAGGGTGGGCGCCTGAATCACCATAACTCCCGGCTCGTTCTGAAATAGCCGCCGGATTGTCTCGACGTTCAGCCGCCAGAGCGCTGCGATCTCAGAAGGCATATAGAACGGCTCGGGAGCTTCCTGCAGATTCAACGACCCAGAAAGCGGAAATGCGTCTGCGACCGCTGGAGGGCGTGTCATAAACCGCATTCCTCCGGGACATCGGCAACGAACGTATCCGCTCCCCGTTCGGAACGTGTTTGCCGAGGCCGCTTCACGATTCCGACTCTAAGGGGCCAACCCGAAGAAAACCAGTACTTTTTTACAGTACAGTATGGTAGGGCAAAATCAGTTTTCCCACGCAACTAAGCTCCGAAATAAAAGGTTTCTAATTCGTTAAATACAAAGGCGATCCTTAGCAACGGCAGTGCCGGTTGTGGCTTTTTCGCCACGCACCTGCAAGCCATTTTTTTGGATAAAATCTGCGCCGCTCTTGCAGAAAAGACATCATCATGATCCGCAAGTGGCTGAAGTGCAACGATTTGCAAGCGAATTTGCCCCTAGTCAAAATCGGCGGAAGAACGGATAGCAAAAACGGGTGCCTGCAGGTCGTAAAAGGGGCACGGCCAGTTATGCAAGTCGCCTCTATATGTATAGCTTAGGCGAATCAAAACAGCCCTTCCGACCGGCCGCTAACTTCTCTCTGGTCGCTCCAACCGGAGACTTTCAGACTGCCGATCGCGATGCTTCATATAAGCCGCAGCCTTCTTGTCGCCGTGCCACGACCGAAGGAATTCCATGATGTCCCAACCTCGTTCGGTGCGCGGAATTTGAATCCCTTGACGCAACCGCAGATATCGCCGCGATCCGTTCCGCTGCGACTCCGCGGCCCCCGCATTTCGGAGCATGTCTTCCACATCCTGCTTCACATGGGCTACAAGTGCACCGTCGTATAGGCGTACGGTATCCCAGAGGGATTGGCTCGTTTATCCGGAGGAGTAGCGCCCCACGAATTCGGCGTCTTTGTCCGATCGGCCACGCAATTGGATCGGGCGCGCGCAGCCGTCTCCGCCACCGGCATCCGGTTCCGCCTTCTCGATGAGAACGTCGAGACCGTGAGCGGCCAAATTTCCATCGCCACGATGCATCTGGCCAAGGGATTGGAGTTTCGCGCGGTGGTGGTCATGGCCTGCGATGACGAGGTGATTCCCCTCCAGGAACGCATCGAAACGGTTACCGATGATTCGGACCTCGAAGAGGTCTACAACACCGAACGCCAACTCCTTTACGTTGCCTGCACACGCGCACGGGACTTTCTTTTAGTAACTGGTGTGGCTCCGGCGTCCGAATTCCTTGATGATCTGAAGTGAAAAACCTCGGCCTATTTACATTGCGACCCGCAGCTTGATTCCATCATTCGGCGCGTGCACCAGATCCTGTTTTGTGCCGAGGTAACGTTCAGTAGTCTGGACCGAAGCATGCCCTAGCAGCATCTGGATCTGCTCCAGTTCCCCTCCCGCAGCCCGGCACAGTTTCGCGCAAGTGCGACGGCAATCGTGGGGAGCGATTCCGGGGACACCAGCGAGCTCAGCGTAAGGCCGGATCAGCTGCCAAACCACCTTCTCGCTCAAGGCAGTCTCTCGGATTTCTCCGCCGCGGTTGACGGAGCGGAACACCGAGCCATCAGCGATCCCGGCTGCCCCCGTCCAGGCATCGATCGCCACCTTTACCCAGGTCGGCATCGGCACGGTCCGAACGCGCCCGTGCTTGCCCCGTAAATCCACGATGCACCACCGCCCATCCCGCTGTTGGATGTGCTTGAACGTAAGCGCCGCCACCTCGGAGCGTCGGAGCCCGCAGCCGAGGAGAACCGCGACGATCGCTCGGTCCCTTAGCCCCTTGTTGGTGGTGGCATCCGGTGCGTTCAGGAGCGCCTGGGCCTGCTTGGCGGTAAGCCAGTTCCCGAGCCGGACGCCCTTTGCAGCCACGCCCCGCACCCGCGTGATGCCGTTTGGCAATTCCGGCGCCAGCAGCCCGTTATCGGCGGCTTCGACCGCCAGTTTCCGCACCGCTGTGATCCGCACGTTGATGGAGACGGCCCCGAGTCCGCGCCTTCCAGGGCCACGCGCCAAGCGGCCACAGTCGCCTTCGTGAAGCCGGGCCGGGGCTCCTGGCCGAACCATGCAAAGAACTCGTCCAGCGCGTGATCATAAACCCGCTTCGTAATAGGGGAAGAAACGGAATCCAGGACCAGGGACTTCAGCCTCGTCCAATCCGCCGCCCGGTTTGCCAACACCAATTCGTTCATTTAGGACCTCGTAATGGGCCTTATCGGTAGCCATTTGGACCTTACCTCTGTGCCGTAGCGAGATCAAGCGAACTATTCCAACGAACAAGATTGGACCTGATTGCAGAGCACGACCCGGCGTGCTTCAATACTAGGGTTCTATTTCGCTATCGGGCTCACGGGAACAGATTATATGCAAATTGCGAATTCACCTCCGCCGGGAATAGACGCAAAGGCACCCCCGGCTAGCGGTCGGTTTTTATCAAGCGCGGAAGGGGAACTGGCGCTTGTGGTCATCGGCCTCGGGGTGCTCGTCATTTTAGCGTTGTCCATCATTCTTAAGGCAAAAGACGCTTCAGCCGATGACGCCATTCGGGCATTTGCAATAACATTGATCATCGTAGGGACTCTCGTCCTTATTTGTGCTGGCTACAGCAATGACCAGATCGCTCCGGCAATTGGCCTATTCGGCACTCTTGCCGGCTACTTACTCGGACGAAGGGGAGGACAGCAATGAGGAATGTTTGCTTAGGCGCCATTTTGTTGATCTCTTTTCTCTCGATCCCGTCGGGAGCAGCGAAACCGCAGCAACCACCGAAGAACGATCGCAGCGGAAATCCCGTATGTATAGTTCGAAGTGATGCGACGACGCCGGTTACCATTGAATACCGAAACAATAATCAATGGCAGTCGCTAAAGCTCGATCCCGGAAAGGACGCAAGCATCAGTGGAGACCATATCCGGGTCAGTACAACCCGTGACGACAAGGCCACGGTCACTATAGAGCTACCGACAGAAGCAGGGAAAAAATACCGCCTATTTTGGAACGCTCAGTCCACGACTTGGGATTTCAGCAAGAGCTTATAGATTCGAATCTACGTCCCAATCCCGGATTCAATTTTGGGCCATGCCTCTGATCATCTTCGACACCAAGGGGATTCCTGCGCATCGTCCCGAGCGGATTGAAAGGGCAGTGGAAGCGGGGGGGAGGAATACCACCGCTCCGCATGAGGCCTGGATCGCCTCTGATCCCTTCCGGGGCGGCGTGCGTGTGCTCATTACCGGGCCGCAAGGCTTTGAACGGACGGTGTCGTTCGCGCTGGATGAACAACCGGAGGAGATTACCCGCCGCGTTAGGGAGACGATCGAAGATTGAACGAGCCGCCTATACTCTTGACTGCTCCCGTCCAAAGAGTCATGCATGGACGGCATGGAAGTCGAAACCAAATTCCTGCGCCTCTTCAAGCCAGTCGCCGTGGGCGACCAAATCGATGGCTGGCGTGTCTGCTGGGTTGGCGGTTGGGACAAATGCCGGGTGCTCTTCGTGGTGATGGTCGAGCGGGCCAAACCTGCGGAATAGCGACAATCCCGAAGTACAATGGGGCTGGAATAAACCCAACCTACTAACTCATGCCCACAACCGCTAATACAGAGATACTCGCCGCCGCCATCGAAGGCTTCGAGGTACAGAAGAAACGGATTGACGCTCAAATCGCTGAACTCCGGCAAATGCTGCATCCGACCGCCAGTGGGACCACGGACGGCGCACCAAGGAAACGACGCCGTATGTCGCGGGCGGCTCGCGCAAGAATAGCTGCCGCTCAACGGAAGAGATGGGCGGAGTCGAAGCAGCAATCGGGCATCGCTTCGCCGGCTGCTCCCGCCCGGAAAAAGCGCAGAAGACTGAGCGCCGCCGGGCGGAAGGCGATCATCGAGGCGACGAAACGTCGCTGGGCGGCATTGCGAAAAGCGCAGGCTAAATAGGCGGCTGCACGTCGCGCAGCCTAACAGTTCAGGATGCGGTCGCGGCTGCTCTCCTTTTGACTGCCCAGTACCGCCGCTTTCGTTCCGAAACTTCGCGGCGCTTCGTCACCGACATGAATTTCCGACCTCGCCGCGTTTTCGGCTGAAACTCAGAAGTGTATTCCTTCAGCAATACAATGGCTCGATCCAATTTGGCGACTTCCGTCCGTAGAGCTTGGATCGTGACATTCAGGTCCATCTGCCGCTGATTGTAACGCCCTTTCAACCCCCTGATATTTTCTATTATCGACGCAAGTGTGTAGAATAGCCGCTCGGACGCGGGCTGAGATCTTCGGCGTACTGTCGATGGGCTTGATATGATTTCTTCAAGCGCGCCATGGCGAATTATTGGGTTTACGAGAACTGGACGGCAGAGCATAAGGCAGTCATTCACCACGCCAACTGCGGGAGTTGCAACGACGGCCGAGGATGCCACGAAACTCGACTTGGTAACCGAAATGGCCGTTGGCTGGGACCGTTTCAGAATCTGGCAGGTGCAATTGCTGCCGGAAAAGCGACTGGCCGACCAACACGGGAGCATCGTTGCACGAAACCATGACCACATCTGTCTTTCTCAAGCTGCATTCGGAGGGCCGTTGGTGATTCACAACCTGGCGGAATGTTTTCATCGATGATCACTCTCGGAGAACTCAAGCATCTGAATCCGCGAGAGGTATGGGCTGATGAAGCGCGAGACTTTACGCCCTGGCTTGCTCAGAATCTCGGAAAACTTGGAGAGGCTCTCAGTAGGATCTGGAGCTAACAAGTCGTGAAGACGCCGTCGGGGACTTCTCTTGTGACCTTCTCGCTCGGGATGTCGGCACGAAGCGAATCGTGATCATCGAAAATCAGTTTGGCCCCACGAACCATGATCATCTCGGGAAGATTCTCACGTACGCGGCCGGGCTGGACGCCGAGGCAATAATATGGGTTGCCGAGAAACTGCGGGAGGAGCACCGCCAGGCGCTGGAGTGGCTGAACCGCCATACTGACAAGGAGATTGGGTTCTTCGGCGTCGTGGTTGAAGTACTACGGATCGAAGCATCACCACCCGCCGTGAATTTCAAGCCAGTAGTATTTCCGAATGAGTGGCAACGCGCTGTCCGGCAGCCCCCCGACGCATCGAGCGGACGTAGTGAAGCGTATCGGACATACTTTCAGGCTCTACTTGATGAACTGCGCGAGAAACACCGTTTCACGAATGCACGGATTGGGCAGCCCCAAAACTGGTACACTTTCCGTTCGGGAGTTCCTGGGCCAGATTACGGAACGAGCTTCGCGCAAGGCGGCCGCGTCCGCGTGGAACTCTATATCGACTTCGAGGACTCCGAAATAAACAAAAAATCGTCTCTACTTACAGAGGCAGGAGTTCGAGAATGCCTTTGGAGAGGCATTGTCATGGGAGCGGCTCGACGAACGAAGAGCGAGCAGGGTTGCTGTGTACTGCCCCGGTTCGATCGATGCCAGCCCAGAAGAATTGAGTCGGATTCGCGAATGGGCAATCGGTAAGCTTCTCAAATTCAGAGCTGTTTTTGGTCCGAAGCTGCGCGATGCACTGCAGGCCGGCGCGGCCGCAGTCTAAGGCCAGACTCCCGGCCCGGGGATCTGTTCCTGCGCCAGCCGAAAAAGGCCGCGTGAATTTTTCCACGCAACATCACTCCTTTAGTCCCATCTTTGGTATTAGATTTGAATCATGGGCGACATCAAACACGAAAGCACCGGGCTCAAAACTGCCGGTGAGAAGGCTGCCGAAACGAAGGGGAGGATCGAGCGGGTCCGGGAGGCGAAGATGGCGGCGTGGACCAGGAAGAACGGGAAAAATGACGTCCTGAACCCTTACTGCAAGCAGAACTATCCCCACTGAACCGCTCGGCATCGCCGTCGTCTTTTTGGGGAGCAGAGTTCTGGCGCTCCTTGGATGGAAGTGATACAACGCATATAATCTTGACCAATGGCCCGAAAACACGAAGCGGTGCAGTGGCTGACTCGCGACAACTCTCCTGCAGATAGATACGGCGATCAACTTGCGCTATCGAGGCTCAAAAACATCAGCAGTGGTACAAACCATTGGCATTTCAGGCCCTTGCAGCACTCTTCGGCGCTATCGTCGGGAGTTGGGCTTCTGCTTATGTTAAGCCGACTGTAGCGACTCGCCCTGCGGAGGTTCTCGTTCAACCTGCACCGAACGCTGTCCCAGTGCGCAAGTAAAGATGAAAATAGTACCCGCTGGCCTTCGCCAGCCTCGCGATATACCCGCGGCGGGCCATCTCGTCGTTCACCGTCTTGAGCGTAGCACGCGCTGCCATCTTAATTGAATTATCCCGCGAGATTGCCTACGAACGATCGAGCAGTTGCCGGCGGGTTGGGGTGTATGCCCCGAACGGTGTAGAATCCGACCAAATATGTGGCTAGTCATATTGGCGATTCTCTTCCTAAGCGTTAGCGGTGCCGGACAAACTGCGCCGCCGTGCACGTATCTCGCTGATCAAATCAAGCCTGACGACCCCTTTCAGTTTACGATGGCTTTCTTGGACAGCCTATCTTACGCCAAGGCGGCGTTTCGGCCCCCAAACAAACTCTTGGCCGATGCGGATGCTACGTCGCAACTTTCTGACTTAATCTTTCGCGTCAAAGCGGCAGGACTTGATTATGCCTGTGCAGCCGAGTCGCTCATTGGTTATCAGAAGAGCCAAGACAGGAGTATTAGCCTCGCTGCTCTGACAGCGGTGCTCATCTATCAAAACCAGAGCGAGATGTCGGACGAGTCGGTTGCACTGTTCAAGAGCATGGCTATTCAAGGAGCGGACAGAAGGGGTCAGGGGGATCTCGCCGAGAAGATGGCGGACCTCCGACTTCGAAGGGATAAGGAATGGAGTGACCTTCCAATGGCAACTGTCGGCGTAACTCATGCTCTTGTGAGCAACGTACCAGATGCCAAAGGGAAATTGTCATCTCTCGTTATCACGACTCAGCAGCGGAGGGCGGTCATTCAGAAGTTGGAGAAAGACTTCGGATCTGCGGTCAAAGAGAACGTCAAGGAAGACCAAGATCCCTTTCTTTTCTCCGCCAAAGTGCTGTATGCCTGGATTTCAAATAAGGGATGGGCAAGCAGCGACCAAAAGTAGAATTCCCCCAAACAGGGCGGCGGAGTCGCAGGTTTCCTCCAGAGGTTTTATGCGTCGTTGGCGGCGCACGCGATCGTCAATCGCGTCGCGGACCCAACGCGGGCGAAATGGGAAGGCCGTTCATGGGATCGGCACGGGCGGCGCACGACTTACAATTACTCGATCCCCTGGTTCTTGGCGGCAATTAGCGCATGGAACTCCTCCGTGTGCGCCAATCCAATCAAACCCCAACAGAGTGATAGAATCCTGCGACGGTTTCAAAGCTCTTCCTAGCCTGGGCCGGTGCCGCTGGCCTTAAGACGAGGTGCGCCTCGATATCCGGGGATATCAACCAGGACGGCGTACAAGAACCGGAGCACGGGGCCAGGTGAGCGTCTGGTACATAATGGGCAACTGGGACTACGTTCTCCTCCGCCCCTGTAATCGCCACAGCCGTAGCGGGCTGGTACGTGCTGGCCGCGCGCTGCAGTCGCGGCTCGATTTCTACCTTTATCGGCAACAGTTCCCGCGGGGGGTTCAGATCGCCGTTCTGTTATCGCCCGGCGGGGGCGCTCCGTAACAGCCGCGCGGCGCTACACGGCGTTACGTGTCGAGTTTGTCGCCCTGATTTTTGAGGGGCTCGCGCTGGGGCGCGGCCAAGTTGCCCATGGCTCTGCCGATGGCACGCGCGAGAGCTACCAGCAGGGGGTCGCCGGCGCGGTGGGTGGCGATGCCGGCGCGGGCATTGGCCACCTCAACCGTGCAGCCTTCGCTAAGTGATTCCAGCCACCGTTCGGTTTCGGTATCGGAAAGCCCGAGCGCGCGGGCGACGGCGTCGGCCATCGGCTCGCCGGAACGCTGTGTAACATGATGGCTTTCGAGCACTTCGCCCACCGCCTTCATCACATTCGGACTAATTATCGGCATAACGGCACGCAAGCAATCGTTGCACCAAAGGCGATGGGGATACCCCCGTACGGAAAGCTTCGGGATGTGGGCTAGTTCGTGCTCTCGCTGGTATAGGAGGAGACCACGATGTCATACCGTAACTTCACAATGGGCGCGGCTTTGACCGCGCTTTTGTGCTTCACGGCGTGCACCCGGCAAACAACGACCAGCGACGCCAACCGCAGCGGCGACGCGAACCGGGTCGCGCCGACGGATGCGCAGCACGACCGCGACCAGGATGTCGCCAAGCTCGAAAAAAGGCTCGACGACGTAGATCGGAAATGGTCCGACAAGGAGAGTAAGCTAGCGCAAGAGCGGGCCAAAGCGACGGCGGCGATGCGAACCGAAGTTCGCCAGGACATCAAGAACGCGCGCGAGGCCGTAGAAAACCTAAAGACGACAACGCCCGAGAATTGGTGGGATCGCGAGGAGGGCGTCCTGGACCGAACGACCGCCGAATTGGAGCACGATGTGCAGCGCTTCACGGGCCGCCCGTTGCGGAACGATGTTTCGAACCGGAAGGATCACGATACGCAAAAGGATACCGCCTTCGCGTTGCGCCGCGACCATTTCATCGACAGTCTTCAGCCCCGAGTGAACGCCATGAAGAAACAGATGGACGCCGTCTCGGCGAAGGGGACCGAAAACACCGAGCGAAACGATACGCTGGATCGGGTGAAGAAGCTGGATAGCGATCTCAGCGAATTGCGCAAGGCGTCGCCGGACGATTGGTGGAAGATCTCGCGGGACCGGGTCAGCGATTACATCGACCGGTTGGAAAAGTCGGTCAACCGACTGGACGACAACAAGAGCTAACTACTTACCGGCCGCCAGAATGGTGAATGAGTCCGGGTCCTCGTAGCGACAGCGGCGGCAGTGTAACCGCAGCGTTCCAAGCTAATCGCGAAATCGAGGTGAACGCGGCGAAACGTGGGCGGAAGGCCGTTCGCATGCAGACGCTCCCACGTGTGGACGAGGGCACCGCCGGTCGGTAATCCGCCTCGATATCACGTAATATCGGCAACAGTTTACGCTGAGGATTCAGGTGAGCGTATCGCCGTTTTCCCGCAGGAACCGCTCCGTCTCGGCAGCAGTCAACCCGTCCGGGATGCGACCCAAGTTGATAATGCCGATTCCTCTCGCCGTCAGGAATCCGCCTTCGCCAAGAATCCGCATGCAGCTATCGGAATCCAGCGCCAGCTTCCGGTCTGCTCGGCTCGCGATTAGCCACATGCAGTTTGAGGAGGGCTGGAGTCCCTCGATAATCCTATCCACGACCTCCAGTGGAATTCGATCGCAGTAGGGACGCGAGTGTTGGCCGGAAGTGATTTCATCGATGACGCCCTCCCAGAACGCAAGCCACTCTTCACTGTTCGGAGCCAAGCCGCTGCTATCCCTGCCGGCGGTTTTCCAGCCGGGCAAGTCGCCTCAGAAGATTAGACATTCGCTTCGTCCAGCAGTGGCAAACCCCGGCTGCCCGGTTTCACATTCGTGCAAATCTCGGCTCCATGCTCCCGGAGGTAGCGCTCCAACTCGGCAGGCGTGAGCCCGAGCGGGACGTTGCAGAAGTCCATAACCACGGAAACCGCACCAGGCCGTGTATACCCGAATTCCGCCAGGAGGTCGCCGCACGTCTCCAGGTCCAAAGCAAAGTCGGGCCCGGTATAGGTGACCATCACCCGGTACAACCCGGCACCGGTCCGCTGTTCGAGTTCTGCGATCCGGCGTATTAGATTCCGCATTGGGCTTATGACTCTGTCTTGTTTCGCTTCTGGTAACTTGCGCGGAGAATTTCCGAGACGCTGAGGCTCCGGCCAGAAGGATTCCAGATCGGCGGAGCTTCGATGTAGGCTCCTCACTCGCTTCCAACCGCCGCCGGCGCCGCTCCCGCAACTCCTCCACCAACCGGGCCGTTTTCTCATCCGCGCGCGGCGCGAATCGCTCCTCTAGGCTATTAAGCCGCCTCGTGATCGCTTTCACTGCCGCCCACCTGTGTTGCCGCCGGCCTGCCGCTCCAACTCCGATACCCGCGCCTCTATGTCCTCAGTCTCGATAGCCTTGGAGCCTTGATTCAGAATGCATTCCGCGGCCCGCACCCGAGTGGACGCCGGAGAATTCTGGTCCACCATCACCTTCCAAGCGTGGAGACGGCCGCTCCCGACATCTCGAGAGATTCTCACCCTCGTCACCTGCTATCCGTTCTACTTCGTTGGCGCCGCCCCCAACCGGTTCATCGTACGCGGCGAAAGAATTGAATGAGTTGGCCGGCGATTTTCCTCCTGCGCACCTCCATGCATGCAGGAGGTCGCGGGGAGATGGAAACAGGGTCGCGAACGGGGCTCCCGACTAAAGCGTCCCCTGGTCTTTCCATGCCCAATTGGCGCCAGTCCACCAGTTCAATTCGAGATCGGCATTGCTGCCAACCGCAAAGACCCAGGGCTCTACTGGTTGTCCGACCAGGATTGCGTTAGGGCCCCATAGGTAAGTCGCGCCGGCCGGAAGTCCCTGGTCCCGCCAATGCCAACTGGAGCCGTCCCAGTAGTGTGCATACAAATGGTTGGGCGTCGATGTGGTAACGGCCGCGTAGATCCATTGATTGAGCGCTGCATCCGTGTATGCGACGGCGCTTACGTCAAATACATTACTCCCGCCCGGGGCAAGACCCTGATCGGCCCAATGCCACCCAAATCCATCCCAGTAGTTTACGACCAGATGGCCATTGCCCACCGCGAAAATGTAGATTCGCTGGTGGCCGCTGCTGTCGCGGTATGTGATCGCATGCGAAGAGGTGACACTGGCCATGCCAGAAGGCAGACCCTGGTCGGCCCAATGCCACGCGTAGCCGTCCCAATAGTTCACCACTAATTGCCCGGCGTTTGCTGTCGCGAACACATAGATTCGTTGCTTGCCGTTGCTGTCGACATAGGTAATTGCGTTCGCCTGATTAACGCAGCAGGCAATACCTGCAGGAAGACCCTGGTCGGCCCAATGCCACGCGTAGCCGTCCCAGTAATTTACTACCAAATGTGTATTGGTCCCCTCCGCGAACACATAGATCCGCTGCTTGCCGTTGGTGTCGAGGTATGTGATTGCATTCGGGTAGAATACCGTCACATTGCCTGCTGGGAGACCCTGGTCGGCCCATTGCCACTCAGAACCATCCCAGTAGTTTACAACCAGATGGCCGTTGCTGCCCACCGCGAAGGCATAGATTCGCTGATGGCGGCTGCTATCGAGAAACGTAACCGCATTCGGCATGGAGATAGAGGTTGTCCCCTGCGGCACTCCCTGGTCAGCCCAATGCCAGGCGAAGCCATCCCAATAATTCACGATTAGGTGGCCTGTACTCGCCGTCGTGAAAGAATAGATTTTCTCGTGTCCCAAGTTGTCCGTAAACTGGATCGTGGACGGTTTTTCAACAATCGCGATCGCAGTTCCCGCGAGAGCGCACACCAGCAGCGGAAGCGATTTCATCCTGTTCATTTCGTGGCTACCCCTTAAGTCTTTCGGTTGAGTATCCGGTCACCCGCGCACGGCGGGAGTCCGTCAGTTCACCTGCCCGCCCTCTGCTGCCCGTGCGAAGACGACCGTTTAGCTGAGTTGGCTGCGATGTTGGCGACAAATGCACAGCAGCACGAACAAACCAAGCATAGCCAGGTAGCCGGGCTCGGGCACGGACCCGGAGGATACCTGGATCGAAACTGTGCCATTTTTTGTTCCGGAAAAGTCTTCGATCACGCCTCCGGTTAGAGGACCACCCGCGGCGAGCAGCGGAACATTCGCGAAAACCGTCGGTTCGATGCCGTCTGCCGCAATCCCACCTCCGTTATAGAAGACGGTCGCAATTGCGTCCTCCCCAGTAAGACTACCGAAATTTCCGGGGAAAAACGTGGTGAAGTCCGGAAATATCGTATTGGTAACGGCGAATACGTTGGGGTTCGAGACAACGACACCACCGCTGATATCTCCGCTTTGCGGGCCATAAGTCGGGTCGGTCCCATAGAAGCCAAGGATCGTATAGGCTATAGTCACGGGAGCGAAAGTGGGTGGTGCAGCATAGCCGGCGGTCGCGGAAAACTGGCACGGCGCGTTGCTCACCAGGCACGTGCCGCTCAATGTGCCGGCGCCGGCGACGCTGTTATTGCTGGCATCGGTGGCCTGAAAAAGCAATTCGTGAAACTGAAGATCCTGCGAAGCGGGTGAAATAGTGCCGGTAAACATGAGAGACTGATTCCCGTTCGGCAGGGGGACTGGTGGCCCGGCAACAAGCGTGACAGTGGTGAGCATTACCGCCGCGGCGATTCCGAACAGTGTAAATCTCATCAAATCTTCCTTCTGTGGGGCCGCCTATGAACCCGCTTACCGCTGCTCCGAGCGCGGGACACTCATTGCGGCTTCGACCAGAGCGAGGCGTGCGGTCAGCTCGGCAATCTGGGCGTCGCGCTCGGCAAGTTGCTTCTTGAAGCTCTGGGCCATTTCCTGCGTTTCATCGCGCAGCCCGCGCAGCGCTGCTATGCTGTAGCCGACTGTGTCGGCGAGGCTAACACTGAGATTCGCATGACCCGTCGGGTCTGGTGTCAGCAACTCCGCTGGCATCGATTGTGCAATCACCCCCACGTGTGGCTCGGGCCGCCACTTCAGTGGGTTTTGATCATCGAGCGCCTCTGTCTCGTCTTTATATCGGAACCGAATGGAACGGATACGGCCGAGCGCATTTAGCGCCTCGCGCCTTTCCCCCGTATCCAGATCGTGGATGTCCTTCTTGAGCCGCTCGTCGCTGTTGAAATTGTACGAGTTGGCATAGACCGCATCCGCCTTCATGCTGCCGCAGACCTGAAACGTTTGACCACCACCGAGACCGCCGCCACAACCGACTCCCGCTGGGTTGCCGGTATCGAAGCCGCCCGCCATGTAAATGTGATGATTGTTGTCTTCGGGATATTGTCGAATCCAGGTGGTGTCTGTCATGTACCAGCCACCCCCATAGGTTCCGTTATACCAGCCGGTTTGGCCATAGGATCGATGCCAGCCGCCACCGGCGTCGATCACTTGGTTGCCACTGCCGTAGTCCTGAAAGCCACTGGCGCGGATGACACCGGTCGTCAGAATCGTGCCGGCGCCCAGCCCTGCGGCACCACCGGAAACGATCCCGCCATCCACCCGAAAGAATCCTGGTGAATAGATACCATTCACAAAATTACCGCTTTGGTTCAGGCGCAACCAACCGTCGCTGTTATCTTGAAGCACGCTTTTCCCGCTGAAAGAAAGGTACGGGCGTGCAAAGTTGATAACGGAGCCATTGTCCGAAACGGGCGAGTTGCCCAAGGCCGCTGATCCCGTGAACACCGCTAGGCTCCCAATCGTTCCCGGCCCCACTGATCCTGGACCTGTTGCTCCGGTAGCACCAGTAGCCCCCATAGGGCCAACCGACCCGGTAAGCCCGATAAGCCCGATCGAGCCCGTGGCCCCACTCGCACCCGTGGCGCCGGTTGCTCCAGCGGGTCCACCAGAAACCAGCGTGATGTCCGCATAGGCGGCATGGCTGGTCGAAGTGGCCTCCTTACTGTCCAAGTTCACTGTAGTGGAAGGTTGGGCTATAGCGGCACTGATCTGCACCCCATAATTCGCCGTCCCCGTGACCCATTGCTGCATCAGCGCAGTGATATCCAAGATAACGTAACTCGCCGACACGCTCACGGGAATGTTGCTTTGGAAGGGGCCTCCCGTAGTAGGCCGATTATTGTAAGTGACAGTGGATTCCGACCATGGGCCCGTCACTGGCGCTACGTCGAGCCCTCCGGCGGTGAACACCCTGTTGGCGTAAACCGTAAGTGTGGCCTTCTGGATGTTGGCGGCTGTCAAACCAGTGGGCAGATTCGACAGATCCACCTGGATCAGCACAGATGCGCCTCCGCCAATATTCAAGGTTGTCGACGAGCCGAAGTTGAGCGTAGGATTCGGAGGATTGAGGTAGGCGTCGGCGGCGACGCTGGCGGTGGCAGCCCAACTGGCCGTGGCGGTAAGCAAGAGCGCTGCCGCCACGCAGTACGATGGGTTCATAAATCCGTCCTTTTCTAAGCGCCCGGCTTGCGGCGGCTCCACTTAACAAGCAAACACGTCAAACTCGCGAGAAGCACTATGCTGGACGGCTCCGGCACCGCCGTCAACGGCGCAGTAGTAATATCCACGGCCCACGAGCCGTTTCGCTGAAATCCGGTGCCGCTATTTAGCCAAAATGGTCCGGAAGGTCCTGACGTAAAATTGCCCATGCCATCTTCGACAAAACCATCCCCAAAAGTCGGCCCGTTTGGGGTATTGTCATCCTCGGTAAGGACCGCGAAGTAGGCGCCCGGTGAAAAGCTTCCACTGAGATAAGCGTCCAGGCAGAATCCCGTGTTAGAGGCATCGATGCCGCGCGGCCCGCAATTATTCGGAGTGGTCCCTCCGAAATCGAACAGAAGCAAAGCTGCCGAGCCGCCGGTCCCTTGAAACAAGGAAAGGACCGGCGCAAAACCACCCGCTGCGATTACTTCCGAGCTGGCATTAGTTCCACCGGCAAACGACCATGTCCGCAGAGTTACTATGCTCGGAGCGGCCAGGGAAAACGCGATAACCTGTCCCGCATCATCCGTCGCGAAAATGCCGGTATTCGAGTAGAGGACATCAGCGGATGCAGGCCTGACGAGTGCTAGGATGCTGAGCGAAAAAGCGAGTTCTGCAGTTGCCACATTCAAGGTTTGCCCTCATGTCCGCTCCAATGGTATGTGCAAAGAGAGACCAAATCAAGGGAAATCAGATCTGAAGATTCTAAAAAGTACTGTAACGTTCCGGACTGAGGCAACTGCGGATACGTGATCAATGCCTGATTTGGATTCATCTTGGTCACCCTTTCCTCAGACCACGTCGAGACGGGATTGGCAGGTCTTGCTGTGGATGGGGATCGTGACTTTGGCTTCTGGTTCTGAGATTTCGATTTCGAAAAATCCACGCTGCTGGCTCAGCGGGGTGTGGTTCACGGTCGCGTGGACGAGAAAACCCAAATCCTGCACGGCTATTCTGACATGGGGACGAATGAAGCAGCCCCAGTGGACCACGACCGAGATCGAAGCAACGATTTATGGGGAAAACGCCTAAGAAATTTCCGGCGGTGCGTCCTACCACAATCACTCCAGCCTGCCCAAGGGCCTCGATATCCGCCGATATCGGCGTCTATTTTCGTCGTTCCTCGCGTGCGCTTACCTTGCTTCCCGCGGCGCCTCACCCGCTGGCCGGTGAAGCACCTCTGCCGATCGCTTGCTCGGCCCCTGGTTCAGAATCCATCGTCGGGCCTGATGCCCAACTCTCACGCGCGCAGGACAGCGGTCTCCATTCCGTGACCCCATACGATCCCCCGTCCAGGAAACCCTGCCCGGGTTTACGAAGCTAAGCCATTGCACAAGGAGCCTGAACGAAGGTACTAGAACTCGAACGATCTCGGCCCTCGAATCTCTCTTGTGAAACCGGACGGCGCGGTTGTAAACTCCAATTTTCGGCCGCTGGTGGCCGATTCTACAGGAAACCTTCAGGAAACCCTCTATGAAAAGTCCCTATATGCTGTTGCCGCTGTGCGCCGCGTCTTTACTTCCAGTCGCTGCCCTGGCGGACACCCTCGGTTACACCGGCAGCGTCCAATACTTCACGGCCTCCACCCCGGGCCAATATTACATTGTGGCTTTCGGCGGATCGGGCGGGAACGGAAAAGCCGTGGGGGGACTCGGCGCGGAAATCGGCGGCGAGTTCAATTTAAGCGCCGGGGAGGTTCTGGACATTTACGTCGGCCAGGCCGGTGGCGGAACTAGTGGTCCAACGGGGGGAGGGGGAGGGGGAAGTTTTGTCGTTGTCGACTCGACAACGGCCCCCCTGGTGATCGCGGGCGGAGGGGGAGGTGGCGGCGCTTATAGCATGGCAGCCATTAGCGACGGCCAAGCCGGCCAAACCACGGTCGTCAACGGCGGCTACGGGGGTGGTGGATTCGACGGCGGCGGCGGTGGTGGATTCAACAGTCCCAGCAACGGGGGGAATGGTTTTCTGGGGGCAAGAGGCGGCGAGGGCTTCCCCGGTTTGGCGGGCGGAGATGGCGGCGGCTACGGCGGCGGAGGTAGCGGCGGCAGCTATGGCGGCGGCGGCGGTGGCGGCTATGGCGGCGGCGATGGCGGTACGTACCTGGCCGGCACGGGCGGCGGCGGCGGCGGCTCCTTCCTCGACGCCAGCGCCGTAAACGCGCTCGAAGCGTCCGGGGAGAACTCCGGCGACGGCATGGTCATGATCACTCAGTCGATCCTTCCTGTTCCCGAACCCGGCATGCGGAGCTTGCTCGTGCTCGCCCTGCTCGCCATCCCCGGATTCCGCAGACTCCACGGACGCCGCCGCAGTTCACGCTAACGCTGCGACGCACATGAAAGTAGCCTCGAACCGTCCGTGCCCGAGTTCCTGCATTGCTCGAAGTAAGCGGACCTCCGAAGCACTTAGTTCACGAGTAGATTTTGGGGCTGGAACGTTCATGGGCATGTTTCAACTCCGTTTTCAGGTGGGATAGGTGGGTTAGGTGGGTTAGTTTGACGTTGATCTTTGTACGCGCGCGCGTCGTGCGTGTGACAGACTCGAAAACTAATCCACCTATCCCACCTATTTGCGACAACTTTATGAAAACCATCGGCTTAGTCCGGTGGGTTAGCGGAATGCTATCCCACCAACAACCCACCGCTAACCCACCGGGAAAACGGCATTAGGTGGCTGGCGGCATGACGACCTCCCACTGCTGTCTTCCCGTGAGCATTTTTCCCTTCCTCAAATGAACACCCGATTCTCCGAATCGCCGGTCCACTTTAGCTGCAAAGGTATGACCGACCCGCTTCTGGAAGAAGCCCGGTCGGTCCATTACTTCAGCCAGCGAACCCGGCAAAGCCGCCTTCAATTCCTTCGCTTGAGCCGTCGGCTCTGCGCCAAACCCTCCCGGGGTCGCCATCTTGCCGTTCAGCTTTTCACCGATCTCTGCGACGCTGAACGGCTCTCCGTAGAAGATTTCACGAAGCACCAGGAGGAAGCCTTCCCACTCGCGCGATTCATCGTCCGCCTCCTGGTACATCGCCGTGGCGTTCGCCATGAAGCCCACGATCCCGGCGTTCTCCAGAATCCCCCCGACGGTCATGGTCCATTTCTCGAAAGACCCCAATGATTTAATTTTGGGTTTCGGTTTCCCAGCAACGTACCAAGCCCGCACCAATGTCAGGAGCGCCGCCAGCAACTCTCCGCGATGTGCTTCCGTCCAAGACATGAGGTCCCCGATTGCGAAACTTCGTCCCGGTTCCGGGCCGCCTCGAAGGAATGGGGTCGTGCACTTGGGATCTAGCCGTATCCGATAACACCGTCGCGGCATGTCACCGACAAGTCGAACGTTATTCCCGCTCGCCAAAAACGTCGCTTTCACAGGCAGCGCGATCTTGGAGTGGGTCCTCATGGCCCGATCTGCCCAAGTCCTGGCGGTCAGGACGCTACAGAGATCTCCGCTTTCAAGCGGGCGGGTGACATTATCGAAAATCACCACTGAGGTGCCGTTCATAAGGGCAGTTGTGATTACCTTCCTCCACTCGTCTTCCTCCTTCGGAGCCGAAAACATCTCGCCTGCGCTACCAGTCGCGACAATTGCAATTACATCCGAAAGCAGGGACTTACCCGTCCCCGCCTGGGGAGCGTCGAGGATTGCCAGCGGCGCCGGTGCGTCGATTGCCGGCTTGATGATCGGTGTAAGCATGGCGGCAATGGTATTTGCGTAACTGGCTTCATCTGCAAACGGAAACTCGCCTATGGCTTTGTGGATCAGATTATGCGCAGCCTTAAGATCCTCATTTGACGGCGCGGTGGGAATTGCCGGGATCGAAAGACTTGGGTCTGGGGAGTAGTACAGGCGAGTCGCGGGGTCGTACCCGCACACATCGAGAATGCTGCCATCCGGGCGAATGATCGGCGTTTCCGTCAAGGCGTCGAGTGGACGGAAAGCCCATTCTCCCGGCGGTAACGCGAGGATGTCTTTAACAACGCCTGGAGGTGGGGAACAGTCATATTCGTCTCCGTTTGCACTCACCTTGAAATAGTCGGCGCATCGCGCCAGGCGGCCGCACAGGGCGTCAACTCCAACTTCGGAGATTATTTGACGCTTCTTTTCATCACGGACGATAGCCACCATCAGTCCACTGCGGACAAATAAGACCGGCGGCTCATTCCAGTCCTGCAGTGCTCGGAGCGCGTCTCTAGAGATGTCCCGCAGTTGCCGACCGTTGGAGCAGATCCGCGGCAAGGGTCTGGCCGCCCCAGAGTTCTTCACAGACTCCGGTGCGAGTTCCTGGCGGCGGGACTCTTCCGCGAACGCCTCAATATCCGCCTCGGCCACGATTTCGTGTTTTATCTGGAGACCTCGCTGTCCTCAAGTTGCGCGATCAGCTCGCACTCAGAGTGGCCCCGCTGGAACCATCCGTGATGTCCTTGGCGCCTTCCAACTCCAGGATGATCAGCCGCGCCACTTTGCCGACCAATGCTCGCGCAATTCGAGCAACACGCTCCCGGCCGGGTGGATCGCGGTCAGGGACCAGGATCACTTCGCGTCCCCGGAGGGCCTCAGTGTACTGGGCAAGCCATGGCGCTTTTGCACCGCCGGCATTTGTCGTCGCCGAAAACCCGTGGTCGCGCAAGGTTTCCACGTCCTTCTCCCCTTCGCAAACAAACACGATTGGCGACTCCAGAACCTCACGGAGCCGGTAGAGGACCTGTCGAGGGGATTTCCGATTGATCCAGCCGCCCCTCCCGTCTGGGCGTCGCTGAAAGAATCCCTTGGGATCGGTGCGAACCACTTGGTAGAGCAGGCTTCCCGATTCGTCCGTGTAGGTGTATTCGGCAACGATCCGCCGATGCTGGCTTGGCGCCTCGTCGTGCCAAAGCCCTCGTGCTCTTAGGGCAGCGATCACATCCCCTTGTTTGCAACCTGCGTAGCAGTGGACCAGGACCTTGCCGTCCGCGTCGCGAAGCCCCAGGGATGGATTTCTGTCGTCACGGGCCGGGCAGCTAACCATCCAGGTGGCCCCCGATTTCCGGCCGTGGAGATGCCGAGCGATTTCAGCAGCAGTCATGATTTTCTCGGGATTGAAAATGCGAAGGGCGCCACTGGTTAGGCGGCGCCCTCGATGGTCCGTTTTCGCCTTCGATTTCCGCTAACGCGCTCTGCCAAGCCCGTATTTAGCGGCTCAGTGTCGCGGACGTGTCGCAGCTTCTGGCTGAACTATTGGTTTCTATAGGTTTTGGAGGTTTGTGTTATCCGTAAGTTACAGATACCAAAGCAGGGACCCGGCCCCGAGTCCCGCCCGGCTCACCAGTTTCTGATTGTCCAAATCGCACCTTTCGCCCGCAGTGTCGCTCTTTACGACGCCACTTCCGCGCTGCTCGCAGCCGATGCGCTCGGATGGAGTTCTCCCAGAAATTGGCGGATGACTCCCAGAAGCTCCGCTTTTCGGACCGGCTTGGCGATATAGCCATCCATCCCCGCGGCCAGGCATTTCTCGTGATCTCCACTCATGGCATGGGCGGTCATCGCGACGACCGGCATGCGACGGGGCAAAAAACGCTCTCGCGCCCGGATTGCGGCGACCGCTTCCAGGCCATCCATGTCCGGCATCTGAACGTCCATTAGAACCAGGTGAAACGGCTCCCGCTCCAATGCGGCGAGCGCTTCTCTTCCGTTTCCCGTGACCGTCACGGAATAACCCGCGGCTTCCAACATGCGCGCCGCGACTTTCTGATTGACAATGTTATCTTCGGCGAGCAGGATCCGGGTTTGGGAATCCTTTTTTCGGGAGGGTTGTGAAGCCGGGTGATCGTCATGTACTGCGGGAAAGGCTGCCAGTTTGGAATGGAGTTGCCGCGGACGTAGCGCGCGCGTGATCGCCTCCTGCAACTCTCGCCGGGCCACCGGCTTTGTGAGATAAGCATCTACGCCCAATTCCTGACAGCGAGCCAAATCTCCCGCATGGCTGCCGGATGTCAACATTACAACCGTGGCGGTACTCGCTCCGCGGCGCTTAATCTGGAAAGCGAGATCGAACCCGTCCATGTCCGGCATGTGTACGTCCGTGAGGATAATCGGCACGGACGCGGCCGTAGAAGCTAACATGTCCAGCGCAGCGGCGGCGCTCTCCACCACCATCGGGCGCATTCCCCATCGCGTTACGGTCTCGGCTAGAATGCGGCGATTGGTTGCGTTGTCATCTACGATCAGCACCGGCAAGCCCGCCAGCCCTGGGTCCACCAACAGCTCTTCGGACCCGGGCTCAACCGCCAACGAGACCGGAACCGTGAAGCTGAAGCTACTGCCTTGCCCGGGCGTGCTTTCCACCCAGATACGCCCGCCCATCATTTCGACCAGCCGTTGGGAAATGGTCAGGCCCAGTCCGGTGCCTCCGTAACGTCTCGTGGTGGAGCCGTCAGCCTGAGCAAACGCCTGGAAGATCGTCTCTTGCTTTTGTTTGGGGATACCGATGCCGGTGTCCCGGACGGTGAATCGAAGCACGGCGCCCGAGTCGTTTCGAAGGTTTGCCACCAGGTCCGCTACCAATACGACTTCGCCGCTCTGGGTGAACTTGATTCCATTCCCGATCAGATTCACCAGCACTTGCCGAATCCGGGAGGCATCGGCCACCACAAACTCCGGGAGCGATTCCGCCGGGTCGCAAACCAGTTCCAGTCCTTTCTGGTGCGCGCGCAGGGCCATCATTTTGCTGGTCTCTTCAAGGAACTGGCGGAGCCGGAACCGAACGGGATCCAGTTCCAGCTTGCCGGCTTCAATTTTGGAGAAATCCAGAATATCGTTAATGACAGTCAGGAGCGAGTCCGCCGAAACCTTGACGGTATTGAGGTACTCCCGTTGTTCGGCGTTTAACTCGGTTTCCAGGGCAAGCTCGGTCATGCCTAAGACTCCGTTCATCGGTGTCCGGATCTCGTGACTCATGTTCGCCAGGAACTCACTCTTCGCCCGGCTGGCCGTTTCCGCGGCATCCTTGGCCTGCTCTAATTGGGCCGTCCGGTCTTTGACCTTCTGCTCCAGGCTCCGGCTAATCGCCTCAATGGAAGCCTGCCGCTGCGCGATTTCCCAGATTTCGGCGATTCCGCGCAAGCAGAATTTCACCAGGATGATGTCTTCAAAAATCACCCAGCACGCGTGCTCCACCCAACGCCAGGGGCTGGCGACCAAAACGCCGAAGACCGATTGAGGGAAAAAGATGCCGCGGACGGCGTGGTCAATGGCCACGACCACGGTTGCCGGAATCAGTACGCGCCAATCACGGTAATACGCCAGGAAAGCAAGCGATCCGAAGACATGAAAGTGGGTCTCGATCCGGCCGCCGCTCAAGTGAATCAGCAAGGCAGACATCAACATTTGACCGATCGCTATGATGTGGCGGGTCAAAGCTCGTTCCGGCTGGCAAAGCGCCAGGGTAACCGGCAGAGCCGTGATCGTGCCGCCCAGAAAGATGGCCAGCCAGACATGGATATGCAATTGGCTGTTGGCGCCCACCCAGGTGCGGGGCGATATGTATACAGCCGCAATCATGCCGGCGATCCACTGCACAACCATGAGGATCGCGAACAAGTGGCTGGTTTGGCGGTAGATTTGCCTTTGGTGATGCTCCGCTAGTTCACGGGCGCGCGGCATCACGTCAGCGGGATTGACGACCAGGTCTTCCATGCTATTCAGCCTCTCCATAAAGGGCGCAACCGAAAACGGGAGCGGTTCGCCGGGTGGGTTCCCTGCCTTCCAGCAACGCGAGGATGGCCTCTTCGCCATCGTTATCGCCGGAATGCCCTCGCATCAGGGTGAGGCCGCCGCTGAAGGCTAAGTGGCCGGCCGGATCGTACAACAAGGCCTGCCCCGACGTTCTCGCTCCGAAATGGCGGGCTGCCTCTGCGCCGATATCGATGGATCGGCGAACACCCGGGATCCTACCCGCACTCTCCCAAAGATCCGTCGCGGCGAAATCCGGGTGGGCACGGTCGGGCGCATAAAAGTAGGCCGTCACCGCAACCTTTTCGCGCTCTCGCGCTACAATCCGCGCCAGTTCCCCGATGCTGGCGCGAGAACATGGGCACTGCGGATGAAGGAAAAGCAGCAGTGCGTAGCGGCCCGAGCCCGTTGCCAAGGGCCCTGCGGGAAGCAGTTCCAAAGGGGGATGTGCGGGCACGCCGGGGGTGTTGGCGTAAAGGAGAAGACTCCGAAGGCCCACGCACACGAGCAACACCCAGATACACACTCCGGCGATCGGCAGCCAGCGTTTGGATTTTAGGCGTACGGGTAGAACTGCCCTGACGGACTGCATCTCACTGCTCATCGGCGGCGAGCGCCAGTATTCGAATGGAATTGATCGTTCTCGCTATTCGAAAACCGCCGTGGATGGCGAACAAAAAGTAAACATGGATGCATTTCAGCGGCGCGGCTGGCCCATGCTTCCGGGATCCCATACAGGCTCAGTCCAACGCATAGCTCGGATCTGAGCCATGGCTGATAGGGAGCGGTCGGGACCAGCGCTGCTACTTCGCGTTGAGGCCCTGGGTCAACTCGATGTACGTCCCGTTGGGATCGGTTGTGAACGCAATCTTCAGGCCGAGCCGGGCAGTAGCGTCCGTCAAAGGCACATCCAGTTTCTGCCCATTAGCAGTCAGTTGGTCAGTGAAAGCTTTAAGGTCCTTCACTTCGAAGCCGATGTGATCAAGAGTGCGGCCCTTGGTGGGGGCCGGCGCGGGTCCTGGCGTCGTTGCTCCGCGGCCGGCGGTGCCCAGAATGTCCACAAAACCGCCGGGAATCTTGGCGCCCTTCACGCCTTTGCGCCGCTGCCCTTCCTCGCCGCCGAACGTCTTGATGTACCATTCCCGCGCGGCGTTGGGATCGGGCGCGGACAGGTGAAAGTGGCTGAACTCCGATTCGCCCTCGATTGCCGGGTCTTCCTGAATTTCAACGGTCACATTGTGGGGGAAGGTGACGAAGGCCTGCTGCCCGGCCGTCAGTTCCCGCACGGCCAAGCCAGCCTTCTCGGCTTTCGCGCGCGTGGCCACGTAGCTCTTCACGGAGAAGCCGACGTGGTTGACGGCCGAGCCGTCCGTGCCTTCGCGCGGCGGAGCATTGTCCGGAGTCTTCGTAATGATGATGAAGACATTCTTCAGCTTCACCATGGTCAGAGGGCCGGCCGTCATCGGCGTGCCACCCATCACGTCCACCCAAGTCTTCTGCATCGCTTCCGGGTCGGGCACCACCAGGTGAATATGGCCCATCGAGATACCGGCGGCATTGGGAGGGGCCGTTTGGGCGACCACCAAGGCCACTGCGGCGGCCAGCATCAGGACAGTTGCGAAAATTGTGCTCAGGCGCCGCATGAACATCCTTTCGTGCTACTGGCCCGCGGGTCCGCCGCAATTGCGCTGGCACTTGGGCGGAATGGTGAATTTATCCTTGATCTTGTCGCGGAAGGCTGGATCGGCCGTTTCGGCGCCGCCCAGAGCCGCCTCCGCCGGGATGTGGTAGAGCTTCTCCATCTCATTCACAAACGGGTTCTTCTCGGGCAGGTAGTGAGGAACCACGCCGCGGGGCACGCCCTCATCACCGATGATGCAGGGCGGGCCACCCTGGCTCATCAGGGTGGGCGCCGTTACAAACGTTCGGCTGATGTAATAAGGCTCGGTCAGGTAGACCGGATCGACCATCTCCGAAGCGAGCGTCAGCATATCGCCGTGACGGATGAAGTGCGTGATCATGGTGGCTTCATCGCTGGTCATGACGCCGTTGCGGCGCAGATAACCGGTGAGCATGTGAGTGGTGGTGGCAGTGAGCACGTCGCCATCCCATACGCCGGTAGTGAAGCCCTCCTGGCTGTGAGGCGCGTTTTTCGAGGGACGCGGACGGCCGTCCATCCAGATCCGCATGGGCGCGCGATCTTCCCATGCTCCGACGACCCAGGCCACCGTCTTGCCGGTGAGCGGGTCGCTCTCGTTCCACATTTTCAGGCCGAAGGTACCGACCATCATGTGCCACTGCGAGTAAAAAGCGCAGATGCGCTCCGGCATCGAGAGCTGGGATTGGGAATAACTGAGCGACTTCGCCCGGCCCGATTCGTTGAACGGGATGCCGGTGAAATCGACGGGGTTGGGGCCGGCGCCGCGCTCCAGCGCGTCCTCGTGATTCTTGGAAGCCCAAGACCCCGAAAGGTCGATTTGCGCCAGCGCCGGAAAGCCGGCGCACAGCAACGTGGCCACGGTCAAACCGATTTTGGTGTGTGTCATCTTCGGTTTCCTTTCTTTACCACCGCGCCGAGCAGGGCGTGGGTTTCCAACCAGCTTCGTTAGCCTGTTTTTTGAAGTGCGAGGTCACGATGAACGGCTCGCGCAGATACTGGGGGTCGGTAACCGCGCTAGTGACCACCAGCATCACGGCCCCGTCGGCTTCCTTGATCATGTCGTAGTATTCCACCATGGTGGCGTTTTCGCTGAAGGGAACACCGTTCTTCCGCAAGTAGCCGGCCTTCAAATGAGTGGTGCTGACTTTCAGGCTGCCTTTGCCCTGCGGGGCGTCAGGAGAGGGGCGGGATTTGGGAGCTTCCCAACTCGCCACGGAATCGCCCTGCAGCGAAAGCGGACCGGCCGGTGCTTTCCAATCTCCGAAATGGAACAGGCGGGTTTGGGTGCCGGTATCCATCTCCATTTTCAACGTCCGGTCGTCCTGCCAGGAAAAGCGCAGGTGGCCGGGTTGCCGCAAAATATTGGGGGCGCCGAACGCTTTGCAGACGTCGCCCGAAGCTTCGTCTTTCGCGGGGTCCCACGCATCGGCGACGCGCTTGGATTCAATGGTCATGGGAACACCCATGTAGTCGCCCGGCGGCGGCACCACCATGCGGTAGCGCCAGTCCTCATCCACAATCGAAACCCATTGGCCGGTCAGATCGATCAGCGCGCCGGCTTTGGGACTGGGTGGGGGCCCACCGCGTCCCCCGGCAGGAGGCTGCGCCACCAGGGGCAGCGCTACGGCGGCCAAGGCCATCAGTTTATTGCAAAGTCTCATGTTCGTACTCTCTTATGGCGGCCGCTATTTCTTGGCGGTCAAACTCTTGTAAATCGACTCGACGAACTGTTCGGTGGAACCCTCTACTTTGCCGTACTCCGTCTCGTACGGCCGCGCCGGGTGCGCCGCTTTGATCTGTTCCAGATTCTTGCCCTGCTTGATCAAGTCGGCAATCACGTCGCGCACCACCACCACCATGTCGCGGTAGTCGACCACGTCGAGTTGCTCGCACGGCCGGCCGTGGCCCGGAATCACGTAGGTGCCGATGCCCTCATAAATGAAGGGTCCTGGAGGAACCGCCAAGTCGATGAGCTTGTTGAGCGCGTCGATCTCGCCTTGAATGCTGCCGCCGTTGGCGACGTCTATGATGGGGAAACGCGTTTTATCGAGCACATCTCCCGCGGCGACGACGTCGGATTTGCGGAAGAACACAAAGCTATCGGCATCGCTGTGCGCGGAGCGCTGGTACAGCACTTCGATCGGCTCGTCGTTCATGCGGATGTACCAGCGGTTTTGCAGGAACGCTTCGGTGGGCCAGCTTTCCACGGGAAACTCGGATTTCTTCCCGGTGGGCGCGCTCATGCGCCGCAAGATGCTGTCGTGCGCCAGAATGGAGGCGGCGCCGCCGTTGGTCATGGCATTGCCAAAATTGGCGTTGCCCAGCGCATTGGTAAAGATGGTCAGCCCCGACTTGGCCAGCTTGCCGTTGCCGCCGACGTGATCGGCATCGGCGCCGGTATCGATGATGTAGCGCGCGGGTTGCGGCGTGATTTTGTGCAACGCAGCGATGACCTGGTCGGACATGTTTTCCCGGCCGGCATCCACCAGCACCACGCCATCCTGGCCGATTTCCACGCTGATATTGCCCCCCGCGCCGGCGATCATATAGAAATTGGGCCGGAGCTGGACAATATCGAGGTCGCCGCTTTCGAGTTCCGCGGCACGGCTGGAAGGGATCGTACACGGCAGCAAAGCACAGACGGCAGCCGCCAGCCACCATCGGACTCCGCTCGTTTGACAGACACTCATTCGGAAGCTCCTGAGATACAACACAAAGGCGGAATTCGCCCTCGCACGCGAGACCCGCCGTCCTGATCGCCGCTAGTATATTAAGGACCGAAACGGAGAGTCAAGGCGAACAGGCGCTTCAACCCGAAAGGGCTATGTCCGTCGGAGCGCCCGCCGCGACATCTTGTCTTGGCTCCGCCTGGCAAGTACGCATGAAGAAGGTTATGCTCATTACCGATGGCTCCTGCCTCGGCAATCCCGGCCCAGGCGGCTGGGCCTGCTTGCTACGGTTCGGCAACGCAAGCAAGGAACTATTCGGCTACGATCCCCAGACCACCAACAACCGAATGGAACTGATGGCACCCATTCAGGGCCTGCTGGCATTGAAGGAGCCCTGCGAAGTCGAAATCGTCACCGACTCGGAATACGTGCGCCAAGGCATCACACAATAGATCATCCACTGGAAACGGCGCCATTGGTGGAAACGGCACGCGCCCGTGCGCAACGCGGACCTGTGGATGGAACTGGACGAACTGGCCGCACTGCACCGAACGACCTGGTCATGGACGAAGGGCCATGCCGATCATGACGATAACAACCGGTGCGACTGGCTCGCGCAGAACGCCGCGCGAACCCAAACCAGTTCGTGGCCGGACGGCAGGCCGCACGATCCCCTGCGCTTGAATCTCGGCCGCGATTACATTCCGCCGAACCCGCAAGGCGGTCTGTTCGAGGGCGGTGAGTTCGCTGGTGAGGAGGACGACCAACGCGATCCAGGGTAGAGGAAACGCCCCTTTGCCCGGGAAACCGGTTTACACGCTGTCATCCTGCCGAACCCCGCCCGTCCGCTATACTGCCATCAGAAGCGTTTTTGCTGTACTCCGTACCTTTATGACGGTATCCGTTAAAAAACAGGGGCTAAGCGTTCCCCCCACTATCACGAGAAAGGCCGGCATCAAACCAGGCGATTTGGTCGAGTTCACCGTCCGCCAGGGGACTATCACCATTCACGCCGCCGCGCAGCTCAATGAAAGCCGCTACCCACTCTACACGCCGTCAAAAACAGAAGCAGCAGCCATCCGAAAAGGTCGGGCCGCCTACAAACGCGGCGAGTACCTCACGCCTAACGAACTCCACCACGAATTGGACGCTGCTCGTGGTCAAGCCCGCAAGAAAATCAGTCGCAAAGTTTCCTGATAGAGACCAACTGCGCATCGACCGGCCTTAGACGCGTTGCAGAAGAATCCGTTCAGCGGCGACATAAAACGCCTGCAGCCGCCTGGGTGGCGCCGACCTGTTGGCGATTACCAAATCTTTTACGACCTGCTGATCGATGAAAAGCGGATTGTGGTGACCGCGATCGAACGCCGAAGATCCACTACGCATAGCAGTTGAAGCCAGAGTTTTGGGCAGACGAAACGCGCGCTGGAGATTCCATAACGGCCGGCGTTGGCGCGATGGGTCCCGTTCCCGCCGCACTGTTCCTCACCGTACTGGTCCTGATTTGACCCTCCGCCCGCGCTTCTGATAGGTTGGGCGATAACATTCCCATGCGGATTCATTTCATAATTCCTTTCCTGCTGGCCAGCGCTTTCCCCGCCCTTCTTCAGGCGCAGTCTTCGGCTTCCCGTAACGATGGCGATTGGCCCATGTTCCTGCACGATCTGGCAGGCACGCGCTTCTCCCCCCTCAACCAGATCACGCCCGGGAACGTTTCGCAATTAAAACAGGCCTGGTTCTACCGCTTTAATCGCGAGGGCAAACCGATTCACGGCTTAAGCCCGAGCGAACTGTACCAGGAAGTCACGCCCATCGTGGTCAACGGCGTCATGTATCTTCCGGCGGGTGATCGCGTCGTCGCGCTCGAGCCCGAAACCGGTAAGGAAATCTGGAGCTACGAAACAGGGGACACGCTGGCATCCTTTCGCGGAGTGAGCTATTGGCCGGGCGACCGCAACAACCCGCCGCGGATCATCTTCACCACAGCCCGCAAAATGATGGCTCTGAACGCCAAGACCGGCAAAGTCGACCCCGGCTTTGGCCGCGAGGGTGAAGTCCCCCTTACCGTGCCTTATGATGGCGCGCCCACCATCTATAAGAACCTGCTGCTCATCGGCACCAACTTTTACGGACCCGGAGAGCGGCATATCGGCCCGCAGCTCGATCAGGCCGGCGGCCAACTGGGCGATGTGCATGGATACGATGTCCGCACGGGCAAGCAACTCTGGGAGTTCCATACCATCCCGCGCCCCGGCGAGACCGGCGCGGAAACGTGGCTGAAGCCGGATAGCTGGAAGAATCGGACCGGCAACAATGTCTGGGCCTTCGCTCTCACTGTTGACGAAGAGCGCGGCATCCTTTATTTGCCGGTAAGCGGCCCCGGCGCCAATTTCTACGGCGGCGACCGGCCGGGCGTCAACCTGTTCGGTAACACACTGGTGGCTGTGGATGCCCAGACGGGAAAGCTGAAGTGGTATTTCCAAACGGTCCGCCACGAGCTCTGGGATTACAACCTGCCCCCGGCGCCCTCTTTGATTGACATTACGAAAGACGGCAAGAAGATTCCCGCGCTGGTCCAGGTCGGCAAGTCCGGATACATGTTCATTCTCGATCGGGTCACCGGCAAGCCGGTCTTTGGCGTGGAAGACCGTCCGGTGGCGCAGGGCGATGTTCCCGGAGAATGGTACGCCCCCACGCAGCCTTTTCCGCTCAAGCCGCCTCCCATCTCCCGCGTCTCATTCACCAAAAACGACTTGGTGACCGCCGCCGATACCACGCCCGAGCACGCCAAAGCCTGCCAGGATCTCTGGGACAAATTGGGCGGCCTGTACAACGGCGGCCCTTTCACGCCTTTCCTATATCACGAAGACGGCAAACAGTCCCAAGCGTCGCTAATATTTCCGGGCTTCACTGGCGGCGCCAATTGGGGCGGCACCGCCGTTGACCCGAAGCTAGGTTACATTTTCGTCAATACGAAGGACGCGCCCGCCGTCGGATGGATGGAAAAGAACCCCAAGTACTCACCCGATAACCCCGACGGCATCGAGCCCTATATTCGCTCAGGTCCTCGGGGCGTAGGCGGCTTCAGCGCTGCGGTTCGCGATCCCGACGGCCGCAATCTCGGTGTCCTCCCGTGCTTCAAACCGCCTTGGGGGCGCCTGATTGCCGTGAACGCTGCCACCGGCGATTTCGCGTGGTCTGTGCCGCTCGGCATCAGCGAGGCATTGCCGCCCGAAAAGCAGCACACCGGGGCGACCAACACGGCTGGCGCCATCGCCACTGCGGGTGGCCTTGTGTTCATCGGATCGACCTCAGACCGCCGGTTCCGGGCCTTCGACTCCAAGAGCGGCAAGGAACTCTGGACCTTCAAGCTCGATCACGTCGCCACTGCCAATCCTATGACTTACCGGGGCCGTGATGGCAAACAATACGTGGCGATTGTGGCCGCATCCGCCGGTGGTGCCCCCGGAGCAACCCAGGGCTTGGTAGTCTTCGCCCTGCCATAGTCACACGGATTGGGCAGACAGCCTTGCTGCCTGCGCAATCTAAATAGATCTTTTTCCGCAAAACAACTTTGAGAATCCCTGTCGTATCCCGGCACTTATGCCGATAGAGGTACTCCCCCGGGGCGTGCGGATTCTTCGGTATTGCACGGCTGGCCCAAACGCTTCCGGCTTTGGAAAGGGACCCGTCGTGAGCATTCGCTCGTTCTTTAGTTTCTTGTCATCGGACCTGGCGATCGACCTGGGAACGGCCAACACCTTGATGTTCGCCAAAGGGAAAGGGATCGTAGTCAACGAGCCCTCGGTCATCGCGCTGCGCAATCAGTCCGGCGAGGTCGCGGCTGTGGGCAACCAGGCCCGCGATATGGTCGGCCGCACTCCCGCTGAACTGAGCACGGTTCGCCCGCTGCGCGATGGTGTCATTGCCGATTGCACCATGACCGAACACCTGCTGGCGCACTTCATTCATAAGATTCATCGCCACCGCCGGTTCGTTTATCCTCGGGTCGTCATGGGCGTCCCGAGTGAAACCACTCAGGTCGAACGCCGTGCCGTGGTGGACGCTGCCTGCCGCGCCCAGGCCCGCGAGGTCCATCTGGTGCCGCAATCCGTTATGGCGGCATTGGGAGCCGGGCTGCCCATCACCAGCGCCACCGGCAGCCTGGTGTTGGATATCGGCGGCGGCACCACCGATGTGGCTGTCATCTCGCTGGGTGGAATCGTATATGCCCGCTCCCTCCGCATTGCGGGAGACGCCATGGATAATGCCATTGCCGATTACGTCAAGCACCGGTACAGCCTTCTGCTCGGCGAGCACACGGCCGAAGCCGCCAAAATCGCCATCGGCTCCGCCGCGCCTCTCTCCAATACAATCTCGATGGAGATCAAAGGACGGTGCATCGAGCGCGGCCTCCCCAAAACCATTACGGTTTCCGATGTGGAGATTCGCGAAGCCCTGGAGGGCTGCATTTCTGCTATCGTCAACCTGGTGCGGACCGCGTTGGAGCGCACTCCCCCGGAACTCTGCGCCGATATCATTGATCAGGGCGTCGTGGTCACCGGCGGCTGTGCCCTGCTGCGCAAGCTGGATGCTCGCATTCGCCAGGATACCGGCCTTCCCGTCAGTATTGCCGATGACCCGCTGACTTCCGTGATCGAGGGTACCGGCCGATTGCTTTCGGACGACCACCTTTTACGCCGGCTTTCCATGAACTGAGCGCTCCCGGCTAATTGGCACCAAAAGCCCCCGAAGTCCGCTTATACTGTTGAGACTGAAATCAAGGAGCGGACATGCGATTCACGCAGGAAGACGCTAGCAGGCGTTACCAGGCGACACTGACCAATATGCAGCCGGCCAAAATGGCCCAGCTCGGCGCCGGCTGGGATAAAGCCACTCTGGCTTTCTTCTTCAATACAGACCAGACTCTGGCGGCCATTTCCGCGCGCGATACTCTGCTTCCCATGTTGCAGGAGGATCGGCGAACCTTGGACAGAGCCATTCTACAGGAGTTCCTGGACGCAGTGGGCCTGGACCAGCAAGCCGGCGATGTCGCCCAAGGATTGTTCGACACCTACTCCGACTCCATGCCCCTCGGCTGAGACTCTGAGCCGCCACGGTAGCGAACAATAAGACCTTTCTTCAACTGGAAAACCGCCATGCGAAACACACTGATCAGCGCACTCGTTCTCTGCGCGGCATCGCTCCACGCTGCCCAGCCCATCAAAAGCTCATTGGCCACCAACCAACCGGGATGTGAGGGTCCCCGAAAGGTGGTGATCGCATTCCGCGTGGAGAAGCCGGCGGAGTTTACCCCGGACGTGCAGGGCCGCCTCGTGGATCTTTGGAAGTGGTTCGAGGCGCTTTCTCACCTGAATCCCACATCCGCTCTCGAATTCAGAGTGCAAGCCGTGGATGCCGCGCGCGAAACCATTCCTGTGGGCAGCGTGGAAGTGCTCACTGGCGGCCCTGAAGATTGGCTTCCCGATCCCCGAAAACCCAACGCCGCCTTCACGCCTCCGCGGCTCTTGCGCGTCTGCCTGCTGCTGCGCGACAGCCTGCCCGCCGGCAGCCTCGATGCTTCGCTCGAATTCCGCTCTCCCGGGGACTCGATTCCCGCACCCCCCGCTGACCTGAGCGAGACGGTCGCCAACTCCGCTTTGGCCGGTCCGAAACTCCCTAGTCCCGTGACCGCATCTACGCCGGCCGCCAAGAGCTTCGTCCGCGAGCTCGATCTCTCGGGCGTGCTGCTTTCTTCCGTGCAGGATACTACCACTCATGGGACCACCCTGCGCTCGCGCAGCACCAAAGCTACCGGGGATCTTTTCCTGGCGCCCATCCTGCGCCTTCGCAAATTGAGCTACGATCCGCAGGGTAGCGGCTTTGTGACCTTCTTTACCCCTATGGCACTGGAAGCCCATGCCTCAAATCAACCCATCAGTACCGGCACGCTTTCCCAGAACCGTATTGTCGCGGGACCCGAGTACGAGCTCCGATGGTATCTTCGCAACAGCCGGCACGCCTTCTCCGATAACCTGATCCGCGTCATCTTCGCCGGGAAGAACGCCTCCGACCGCGATTTCAAACTGCTCGAACCCAAGTTCACAGCCGAAATCCGCCCCGTCTGGGGCAAGGCCAATACCATCGTGGTCGATCCCAAATCTCTGGCGGGTACGGGCCGGCGCCGCACCACCAGCGAGAAGATCGGTAGGACTTTGGCGCCGTTCTTCGGCTTCGAGGAGGGCAAGTCGTTTTTACGAGGCATCCCTGCTGCGGCAGCAATCCCCGTTGGGCCATTTACGCGCGGCTACTTCGGCGGCGATGTCGGCGTCGATTTCAACGGCCGGCTGTCCCTCGCCACCACCCAGACGCTCTATGTTCGCGGCGAAGCCAACGAGGACCTGGTTCATTACATGAAGAACACCGTGCAGTGGACATTCCTGTCGGCTGGGCCCTCGATCGCCTCCGGCATCTACGTCACGTTCGAGAAAGGGCAGTTGCCGCCTTTCCGGTCCTATGTCAACGCGGTCACCATCGGTATCCGCGTGCAGTCCTCCAACTGGAAATTGGGTGGTTCGCGGTAAGGGTCCCCTGGACCCGCTGTTTCGTGATCAACCAATGTGCCGCAAACGCGGCCAGCCGTTAGATTGGTAGGCTTGTCCCACCCCCCCGCACGGGTATGTTATTCTTTGCGCTAAAGATATCCGCGTGCGTGCTGGAGTATGCCACCTGACGACCATGCTGACGGCAACCGATCAGTAACGTCCTTGCTGGCGGAACTGAATCGGGGGAATCAGGACGCGCAATCCAAATTTGCAGCATTGATCTATGGCGAACTCAGGCGCTTAGCCGCCGGCTATATGCGGCGTGAGCGGCCGAATCATACTCTCCAGCCCACTGCTCTGGTCCATGAAGCTTGGGAGCGTCTCGCTGCTCAACAGGATATCGCGTGGCGGGATCGGGTCCACTTCTTCGCCTTCGCTTCCCAGCACATGCGCCAGATTTTGGTCGATCACGCGCGCAAACGCCGCGCGGCCAAGCGCGGAGGCGTTCAACAAAAGGTCACCCTCCACGACCATATGGCCGCGGGGCAAGCCGATATAGTCGATGTGATCGTTTTGAACGAGGCCATGGAACGCCTGCACGCATTGGACGCCAGGGCCTGTCGAATCGTGGAACTGCATTTCTTTGGCGGACTGTCCTTTGACGAGATAGCGGCCGTTCTCGATATTTCGCTCCGCACTGCACAGCGGGATTGGAACATGGCCCGGGCGTGGCTCCAAAAGGAACTGTCCAGATCCAAGTGACACCGAACGATTGGGAACGTTTGAAACCGGTCTTCAGCCAGGCACTTCGCTTGCCTCCGGAAGAGCGCCCGCGGTTTCTCGAGACAGTCCGGCAGCAGGACGAACAACTTGGAGGATATCTAGCGGATCTGATCGACGAGGGCCATCTCTCGCTTCTTCACACACCTTTGATCGATCTTCACCAGGTTCTGGCGCTCCCGGATGCACCGCGGACTGTATCCACATCGCCCTTGAGCGGAACGTATGCCGGCGCCCTGATCGCCTCGCGCTTTCGCGTGCTGCGGCAAGTTGGCAGAGGAGGAATGGGCGAAGTATTCGAAGTGGAGGACCTCGAACTCCAGGAGCGAGTAGCGCTCAAAATCATTCGTCCCGATATCGCTTCCAATCCGCAAATTATCTCGCGCTTCAAGCGCGAGATCCTGCTCGGCAAGCGAGTGTCGCATCCCAATGTTTGCCGCATTCATGACCTCGGCTCGGCCAAAACGGAAAATGGCCGCGACTTCCTCTTCCTAACCATGGAATTTCTGGAGGGCGAAACCTTGGCCTCGCGGTTGCGGCGTGGCCCGCTCGCCGGAAGCGAGCTTGTCAGCTTAGTCGAAAACCTGACAGACGGCCTTGCGGCCGCTCACCACGCTGGCATCCTCCATCGAGACTTCAAGAGCGGCAATGTGATGCTGGTGAGCTCCCCCAGCGGCACGCGTGCCGTCATTACCGACTTTGGGCTTGCGAGAGCGATGCAGGACACCGAAGAGCGCGCCGCACTCACGAATCGCGGCACTGTCATGGGAACCGTGGACTACATGGCTCCCGAGCAGTTACGCGGTGAAAATCTAGGTATCCCCGCCGATATCTATTCGCTCGGCGTAGTTCTGTTCGAAGCCGTGACCGGGCGGCGGCCTTTTATCGGCGATTCCGATGTGGTCGTGGCATTACAACATCTCCACCGCGCGCCTCCCTCGCCTCGGGAGTGCGTCCCCACCCTGGAGAAGCATTGGGAGGCCGCGATTCTGCGCTGCCTGGCCAAAGATCCCGAGAAACGCTTCGCTTCCGCGGCGGAGGTCCAAGCGGCCCTGTTTCCGGTTTCCGGCGCTCGCGGGCCGCAACGTGTGCGCGCCCGTCCCGCGGTGCTCGCGTCGCTCCTGATCGGCATGGTTGCTCTGATCGCCCTCACGCTCTGGATTTACAGAGCTGGGAAGCCGGGCTTACTCGCGCGGCAGCAGCGCGTTGCCGTACTCGAATTTGACAACATCGGAGGGGACCCGGCTGGCCGTGCCTTCTGCGAGGGGCTCATGGAGATAGTAAGCAGCCAGCTTACGGAGCTGGAACGGTTCCAGGGCTCCCTTTCGGTAGTACCGGCGAGCGACATCCGGAGAGATAAGGTGACCAGCGCACGCGACGCGCAGCGCGATTTCGGAGTCACGCTCGTCATCACCGGCAGTGCACAGCGGTCGCCCGGCGGGCTCAATTTGACCATCAACGTCGTGGATGCCCGGCAGTTGAAACAACTCCGGTCGCACAGCATGTTTATCCCGCAGACCGATCCCGTTTCCATGCAGCAGGGAGTCATCACGCAAATTACCCGCCTGCTCGACATGCAACTTCGTCCTGAAGCCCAGCGCCGCTTTGCCAGCGGGGCGACTCCGGTTCCCGGAGCTTACGATTTCTATCTTCAGGGATCGGGCTACCTGCTCAACGGAGCCGCTGCCACCGACCAGGCGGTCACTGAATTCCAGCATGCTCTCGACCGGGACCCGAACTATGCTCTGGCGTATGCCGGCATCGGACAGGCATATTGGAATAAATACGTCTCCACCAAGAACACCGATTGGATTGATAAAGCCTGGCAGGCCTGCCGCCGCTCTGTCGAACTGGGGCCCGGCCTCGCGGAGCCGCACATCGCCTTGGCGGTATTGAATTCGGGTACCGGCCGCTACGATGAGGCGGTCCGTGAATCCCGTCTGGCTACCCAGATTGATCCCTTAAACGATCGAGCCTTCGCCGAACTGGCGCGCGCCTTGGATGCTTCCGGCCAGCCGGATCAGGCGGAAGCCACCCTAAAACAAGCGATCTCCCTCCGGCCCGGATACTGGAATAACTATGCGCGCCTGGGAATCCTTTACGCCAGGCACGGCCGCTACAGTGATGCCGAAGGCCCTTTCAAACGCGTGGTAGAGCTCGCCCCCGATAATCCGGCTGGCTACACCAATGTCGCTTCGATCTATCACCTGGAAGGCCGTGAAGCAGAAGCCGAGCGGATGCTCAAGCAATCCATTGAGGTCCGTCCCACACCCAAAGCCTATGCCGATTTAGCGACTGTCTATTTCTTCCAACACCGGTACGCCGATGCTGTTCCCATCATGGAGAAGGTCGTCGGCAAGGGAACGAGGGACTATATGCAATGGGGCAACTTGGGAGACGCCTATCGCTGGGCGCCCGGCTATGCCGATAAATCAAAGCCTGCTTATTTGAGAGCGATCCAACTTGCTGAAGAGGCGGTTAAGGTCAATCCGCGCGACGCCTCCGCGTTAAGCAGTATGGCCTTGTACCGAGCCAAGCTGGGCGACACAACGGCAGCACTACAGCTCGCTCAAAAAGCGGTATCCGCTGCCCCAGATGATAAGAGTATACTTTTTAAGGCTGCCATCGCCTTTGAGCTTGCCGGCCAACGCAAGCGTGCCCTGGAGTATCTCGGGCAAGCAGTTCAGGGCGGCTACTCGCTTAGCGAAATCGAGATAGAGCCAGAGTTGAACGAGCTCCGGAAGGACCCTGGATATTCAGTCGTAGATTCTCACACCAACCCACCTTAGCCGAAGGAGAATGCACATGAGCGACTTCACGATCTACGTATGCTACGACCCTCACACGGGTTTTCAATACACCGACGAACACGGAAACCCCGCCAAGATTAAGCGACATTGTTCTAAGCGGAAGACGATCCAATGGGCCATCAAACCAGACTGCAATTGCAGAGACCTCACGATCCAATTCCCCTTCGGCAACCCTTTCAACCCTTCGACCCCCAATCCCCTTCCAGGGGTCCCATATGCCTTCAACGATATCCATTCGACGGATTATAAATATGATGTCACTCTGACATGCAACGGCCAGACCCACTTTGATGACCCTGAGATTATGTTTGACGATGGCTCCGGGTTCCCGACAGAGGGACCCGATCTTCAGGTGTTAAGCGGTCTCTTGCCTCAGTTTGGTAATGTCGTGGCGCAAGCGTTCGACGGAGTACTGTCGAAACTAAAAGGCGTCGGTGGATCAAACGGCAAACGGGATCCCGACGGCGTTCTCTATCCTGGGGGCATCAACAACATACAAGTGAACGTGACTGTCCCGATCGCGGGAGTGAGCCTGGTCGTCGGTGTCACCGTTTCGGGGTCGGAGCCTACCGTACTCTCAGGCGCTCCTCACATTGCCGCGAAGCCGCGGACCAAACGGTAACCGGCGCGCCATAAGCCCTGCGGTCATAGCCCGACCGGATTACCCAGGCGATTTCCAGGAGCCACGCCCAGGCTGTCCGGTCTCGGGAACACGACCTCGATCCCGAGCGGAGCCTCGGTGATCTCGCATTTCGCAAATGGTGAGTTCACAGCCATCTTCCGGAAATCGTCTGTCGTGTGGGCTCGATGGGTAAGCCACCGCAGCGTGAGTTTCGTGATAACAGAATCCAACCACCCAAGCTCCAACCGGTCAACATACTCGGCGATGACCGCGGACGTCGCATCTCTTCGCAGATCGATGATCATGGCGCGGCCGCCTGGCTTCAGAACGCGAAACATTTCGTTGATGGCTTCGAGCGGCTGCGTGAAATTCTTGAACGCAGCGCGGCAAACCACGAAATCAAACGCATTGTCCTCGAACGGCATGGCGGAAGCATTGCCACGCCGAAAATCGGCGCGCACGGATTCGGCGGCAGCATTCTTCCTGGCGATCTCGACGAACGATTGGCTGATATCGAGGCTGGTGACTTGGTGTTGGCCGCACGTGGCGAGATCAACGGAGAGGGGGCCGGGAGCAACCTCCAGAATCGTGCTGCCCGCCGCAATCTCCTGAAAGAGCCGCGCGGCGAGGCTGCGGAACTCGGCGATGTCGCGCTGGGTGTTCTTGGCGTACCAGGTGGCGATAGCCCTCTCCATCCTTTGACATCACTCGATGCCACTCCCTCACCTCGATTTTTGGTTTGCTTCTGGCTATGCGCCTTTTGCGCATGAAACTGAACCCATTCCTTGCGGAAACCACAACCGTCCTTTCGGATGCGCGCGGCCAAACCGGCACGAACGTCCGCTCCATTTTCAGGCTTGCCAGGCCATATTCCGTTTCGATGGTGAACAGCGGCGAAAGTGTCATCGCCTTAGTCTCGCGAAGCGCCGCGGGAACCTTTTCAATCTCTTTGCCAAGAAGATCGATGCGTGCGTCCAGGAGCGCGGCGGCTTCTTCTGGCGGGAGTGCCGGGAGAAGGGAAAGACCCGCCTTCAATTGCGGAAACTGGGACAAGCCGGCAACCTCTGATTCGCATGCTACGCTCGATTCTGCATGCCTTTTGATCTGGTTGCCGCCGCCCGGCAGGAAATGATCGAGCGCGGTTTTTCTCCCGACTTCCCGCCTGGCGTTACGGCGCAAATGGAAACCATTGATCCCCGGCCAGACTCATCGCTACCGGACCTCCGTTCGCTGCTTTGGTCCTCGATTGATAATGACGAATCGCGCGATCTCGACCAGATCGAGTGGGCCGAGCGTTCCGGTAGCGCCATCCGCGTCGCGGTAGCCATCGCCGGCGTGGCATCGTCGGTGAAGATGGGCACCCCCATTGACGATTACGCCGCGAACGAAACCACCACCGTCTATGCCGGCGTCCGCACCTTTCCGATGTTGCCGGAGCGGCTTTCGACGGATCTGACCTCGCTTAGCGAAGGGCAGGACCGTTCAGCCGTAGTAATGGACATGCTGATCGGCGAGGACGGAGCCATCCAATCGATCATATGCTATCGTGCGGTGGTCCGCAATCAGGCGCAACTCACATATAACACCACCGGCCCCTGGCTCGAAAACTCCGTACCGCCGCCTAAGATTGCCGCCTCTGCCGCTCTGCAGGCGCAATTACGGCTGCAGGATGAGGCGGCGCAGCGCCTGGCGGCCGCTCGCCAGCGACACGGCGCACTCACGTTCGATCGCGTCGAAGCAGAGCCGGTCATCACAGACGGCCAGGTGCGCCATCTCGGAACGCGAAGGCACAACCGCGCCTCCCAGTTGATCGAGGATTTTATGATCGCGGCGAATGAGTCCATGGCCCGCATTCTACGCGACGCCGGAGTCTCGTCGATTCGGCGGGTCGTGAAGGAGCCGGAACGCTGGCCGCGTATCGTTGAATTGGCGCAAGGGTACGGAGAGCGGCTCCCCGCCACGCCGGATGCAGCCGCCCTGAACGCATTTCTGATGCGCCGGCGCGAAGCGGACCCGCTCCACTACCCCGACCTTTCCGTCGCGGTGCTCAAGCTGATGGGCCCAGGCGAGTACATTGTGGCGCGCCCCGGAGATCCCCCACAAGGCCATTTTGGCTTGGCGGCTCACGACTATACTCATTCCACAGCGCCGAACCGGCGATTCGCCGATCTCGTGACCCAGCGTTTGCTCCAATCCCTAGCCGAGAAAAGCAAACCTTACTCGGACAGCGAGCTCGATGCCATTGCCCGCCAGTGCACCTTAAAAGAAAACGCCGCCCGCAAAGTACAGCGCGACATGGGAAAGCGCATTGCCGCCGTCGCTCTGCAGCCTCGCATCGGTCAGACTTTCCCGGCCGTGGTCACCGGTGTTGTTCCCAAGGGTGTCTTCGTGCGGACGCTCGATCCGCCGGCGGAGGGCCGCCTGATCCGCGGTGAACACGGCGTCGATGTTGGCGATCGGATTCAAGTTACCTTGCTGGGAACCGATCCCCAGAAGGGGTTCATCGACTTTGGCAGGTGAACTTGCGCTCGTTCTGACTTGGGACAGTGCCAAGAACGCTCGATGATACCGAAAGCTTTTCGACCTTTGAGGCTACTGCGAGATAACGGCCGTACCACTGCCGCTCGGCGGCGGGCTAATTCCGCCCGGCGGCCGCAACTCTTCCAGCCGCTCCTCCAGGAATCGTAAAATCTCGCCGGCCCCCGACTGGCCATCCAGCGGCAGCATCAACACCCCGGCCGGCGTGAACTGCGCCCCCTTGGTTTTGCTTACGATATTCATCAGCCGGGCGGGGTCCACCCGCGTCTTCGCGTGGAACTTCACGTTGAGAATGTGATGCCGCCGGTCAATCGCTTCGATCCCGATCTGCTCGGCGGCAGTCTTCAGCGCCGAATACTGGATCAGATGCCGCACCTCATCCGGCACCTTTCCGTAGCGGTCTTCCAGTTCCTTTTCGGCCCGCTCCCGCGCCGCCGCATCCGCCGCATTCGCGATTTGCCGGTACGCCCGTAGCCGTTGATTCTCATCCGAGATGTAGCCCGCCGGAATCCGGATGTCCAGCCCCAGATTGAGTGCCGAATGGATCTCCGGCACCACTTCTTCACCTTTCAGCTCGCGCACCGTTTCATCGAGCAGGCGTACGTACGTATCGAACCCCACCGTGTTAATGTGCCCATGCTGCTCCCCGCCCAGCAGGTTTCCGGCCCCGCGCAGTTCCAGATCGAGCGCCGCGATCTTGAACCCCGCGCCCAGGTCGCTGAACTCCTTTAGCGCGGCCAGGCGCTTGCGCGCTATCTCCGTCAGCTCAGTATCCGGAGGCACCAGTAGATACGCATAGGCGCGCCGGTTCGAGCGGCCCACCCGCCCACGCAACTGGTACAGTTCGGAAAGCCCGTACCGCTCGGCGTTCTCCACGATCATCGTGTTGGCCAGTGGGATATCCAGCCCGTTCTCGATGATCGTCGTGCATACCAGGATGTCGAACTCGTGCCGCATAAACTGCAGCATGGTTTTTTCCAGCTCGGCCTCGCCCAGCTGCCCGTGACCCACTCCGATGCGCGCCTGCGGCGCCAATTCCTGGATCATGGCCGCTCGCTGCCAGATGGAATCCACGCGATTGTGCAGGAAGTAGACCTGCCCGCCGCGGCCCAGCTCCAGCTCCAGCGCCGAGCGGATCAATTCCGGCTGGAACGGCGCCACCACCGTGTGAATCGCCAGCCGATCCTTCGGCGGCGTCTCGATCACCGACATATCGCGCATGCCCAGCAGCGACATGTGCAGGGTGCGCGGAATCGGCGTGGCGCTCATGCTGATCACGTCCACCATCTTCTTTAATTGTTTGAGCCGTTCTTTGTGCTTCACGCCAAAGCGCTGCTCCTCATCCACAATCACCAGGCCGAGATCGCGGAAGACCACGTCCTGCGAGAGCAGCCGGTGCGTGCCAATGGCGAGATCCACCTTGCCTTCGCCCAGGTCCGCGAGCGCGGCCTTCAGCTCTTTGGGGGAACGGAACCGGCTGAACATTTCGACCCGCACGGGGAACGGCTGGAAGCGCCGTTTGAACGTTTCAAAATGTTGGAACGCCAGGACTGTGGTGGGCGCCAGCACCGCCACTTGCTTGCCATCGCCCAGCGCCTTGAAAGCGGCCCGCATCACCACCTCGGTTTTGCCGAAACCGACATCGCCGCACAGCAGCCGGTCCATGGGTTGGTGGCTTTCCATGTCGCGCTTGATCTCTTTGATCGCGTTGAGCTGATCGCGCGTTTCGGTGAACTCGAAGGCATCTTCAAATTCGCGCTGCCAGTTGCTGTCCGCCGAAAACGAAAACCCTTCCGCCATCTTGCGCGCCGCGTAGAGCTTGAGCAGTTCGTCCGCCATGTCGCGCATCTTGGTCTTGATTTTGGTTTTGGTGCGGGTCCACGTAGCCCCGCCCATTCGGTCGAGCACCGGTCGCGCTTCGCCCGCGCCGCGGAACCGCTGCACCAGGTCCATGCGCGTCAGCGGCACATACAGCTTCGACTCGCCGGCATACTCCAGTAACATGTAGTCGCCCTTGGCCTCGCCCTGCGCAATCTCGCGCAGCCCCAGGTATTGCGCCACGCCGTGTTCGGCATGAACCACGTAATCGCCAGGCTTGAGATCGATCAAATCCGCCGAAAACGCCGCGAGAGCCGATTTCGAAGCCGGAGCGCGCGCCACCATCTCCGAGGTATCGAACAGGTCTTCCGAGCCGAACACCGCCAGCTTGGCATCCTGAAAGGTCGTACCGCGGCGAACCAATCCGCGGATCAGAAAGACGCTGGCGTACGCCCCCGCCAGATACGCGCGCTCGGCCAAATATGCGGGCGTCGTCTCGCTCTGTTCCAACCCAAGCTGGTAGGCGACCCCGTATTCATTCAGAATGTCGGCCACGCGTTCGACTTCGCCCGCCGAGGCTGCGAAGAATGCCACCCGATTCCCCGATTCCACCAGCGTGCGCGCCTCCGCGATGGCCACTTGCATGTTTCCGTGGAAAGTGAGCGACGGCCGTGTCGAGATGTGATAGCTGCCCTCGGCATTCCAGCCGATCTCCAACTCCTTCATCTCAACCCGCGGCCCGCTTTCCGCCTGGCGCTTCAAATCCTCCCATTGAAAATAAATCTTCTCCGGATCGAAGGCCCCCGAGCGCTCGATCTGCTCCAGCCGCTTCCAGAACCGGTCGGCGGCCCCGTGGATCTGTTCCGGCTCGTCCCAAACCACCAGCGGGTTCTCCAGCAGCGAAAACACCGAGGCCGCGCGCGGCCGTACCATCCCGGCCAACAGCTCCCATCCCGGAAACGCTTCGCCCGGAAGATGACGGCTATCCACCAGGTCGTTCAGCTCCGCAAGCAACGCCCGCGATTTCTGGTATTCCGTAAGCGGCAGCAGGAGGCACTCTTCAATCTTGAGCACCGAGCGCTGCGATTCCACATCGAATCGCCGGATCGATTCCACCATGTCGCCGAACAGATCGATGCGCACCGGGCGCGGCGCTTCCGGCGAAAACACGTCCAGAATGCCGCCCCGTACCGAGTACTCGCCCACCATTTCCACCGGCTCCCGCCGCTCGTACCCGATGCTTTCCAGGTGCGCCACCACGTCATCCAGCGGCAGTTCGTCCCCCACCTTCAACTTGAGCGCCAGTTGCCGGTAGTATTCTCCGGGCGCGATCCGCAGCAACGCCGAAGGCACCGGCACAATCGTGATTGGCACCCGCTGCGTGGCCAGCCGCCACAAGCCGATCGCGCGCTGCTCCAGGATCTCCGCGTGCGGCGAAAGATTCTGCATCGGCAGCACGTCGAGCGCCGGCAGAAGTTGCGGGCCGTTGCGGTCCCCTCCCGCCAGCAGATCGTAAAAGGTCGCGACCGCTTCGGAAAGTGTTTCCGCCTGCTTATTGCCATCCACCACCACGATCATCGGGCGGCCCGTCTGCTGCCACAGTAGAACACTATAGAGCGCCTTGGCCGTAGTCGTGAGCCCCGCGAGAGACACGCCGGCCCCCGTGCCGAGACGGCGCACGGCATCGAGAAAGCTGGGGTGCTTCCCTAAATCCAGAAAGAGGTCGCGAACGGCTGGGTGAATCAAGGTTGCTGAGAGAGAATCTCTTCTATTATCGCGGTTGTCGAGTAGCCCGGCTCCAGCGGTATGGCAACCACTCGTCCTCCGGCGGCTTCCACCTCTTCGCGCCCCGCGATGAAATGCGACCAATCTGCGCCTTTCACCAGTATGTCGGGCAACAGCGCGGCGATCAACTCGCGCGGCGTGTCTTCATCGAAGAGGGTCACCGCATCCACCGCGGCCAGCCCCAGCAACAGCTCGGCGCGTTCTGCCTCTGCCGTTACCGGGCGGTTCGGCCCCTTCGACCGGCGGACGCTCGCATCTGTATTGAGCCCCACAATCAGCGCGTCCCCCATAGAACGCGCCGCTTCCAGCAGGCGGATGTGCCCCGGGTGCAGCAGGTCGTAACACCCATTCGTGAACACGACCGTTTTGCCTTCCCGCTTCCAATCCGCACGCCGTGCGAGCAGTTCCTCGCGGCTATAGAGGCCCGTCACGGCACCAGTGTAACAGCGCGTATCAGCCGGTCTTTACCGGGTCGCATATCTCACCAGATCCGCCGCGCTCCGTATTCCTCCAGGACTTCGTCCCGGGAAACCAGCGCCAACCCCTCTTCGAGCGCCTGCGCGACAAGCAGCCGGTCGAATGGGTCGCGGTGTCGCCACGGCAACGTCGCATAGCGAGCCACATGCCGAAACCCGATTTCCAGCGGGGAAAATCCGTTCCTTTCCATCTGTTCTGGTACATAGCGGTCAAAACGGGCGGGAAGTTTCAGCTTTCCGAGGCCGATCTTGACTGCCATCTCCCATAAGCTCGCGAGACTGATGCGGCAGTCCTCGCTCGCGATGGTCTTGCGGGCCCTTTTCGACAGTTCCGGCGCGTCCTCGCACCACCACAAAAATGCGTGTGTGTCTAGGAGCACTGACATCTCACATGTACTCCCCGAAATCATCGAGGGGCGCATCGAAATCCGGCGCCATCCAGATTCCCTTCCCGGTGCCGGGCCTGCGCTTCGCGGGCTTTATCGGGACAATCCGTACAACCGCCTTATTTTCTTTTGTGACGATTACTTCCTCGCCGAGCATGGCCCGTTGCACCAGTTCGGAAAAGCGCGCCTTCGCAGTAGCGAGATTAAACTGCGGCATATAGTCACATTATATGACTATCTTGACCAGCCCTCTATTTGTTGTATGCTGTACCCGAAATGGCACAGTTTATGAGATCTACAGGAATGCTGACGATTGTTTTAGGTGCTTGCGGCGCCGTCGCTGCTTGGGGCCAGGGCCCGCGGCAGGGGCCCGGAGTGCAGGCCCCCCAGGACGCCCGCTACGCGGATCTGCTCAAGTCCTGCAAGACACCTCCGCCCGCCGGTCGAGGCGGTGGCGGGCGCGGCGGGCGCGGAGCAGCTCCCGGCGCGGCCGCGCCAGCAACTAGAGAGTACAGCGTCACCGCGATTCCCGGCGTCATCGCCGCGGGGCAGCAGTGGAAAGAAGTCTGGATGGTGGATGGCAACAACGCCGATGGCATCATCGCCACCAAAGACGGCGGCATTCTCACTGCCCAGAACGATAACAGCAACGTCGTGAAGATCGATAAGGACGGCAAAGCTTCGGTGGCCTACACAGGCCTGAACACCAGCGGCTCCGTGGACTTTAACTCGAAAGGCGCCCTGTTCGTGGTGAACCGCGGGCTCCATCAATCGATCGAGGAACTGTCCCCCACTCGCAAGACACTGGCCAACATGTACAATGGCGACCCGATCGACTGCATTGGCGGCGTGCTCAACGACATCACCGCCGATAGCAAGGGCGGCGTCTACTTCACCATGGGCGGCCTGTTCCGCGCGGATCCCAACGGCAACGTCACTCGATACGGCATGAACCTCACCACCAATGGCATCGTCCTCAGCGCCGATGAGAACCACCTGTTCGTCACCAACGGTCAGACCGTGGCGGAGTTCGATGTGCAGAAGGACGGCTCCCTCACCAACCAGCGCGAGTTCGCCAAGCTGGAAGGTTGCAACGGAGTGCAAGGCGGCTGCGGCGGCGATGGCAGCACCTTCGACAGCGCCGGCCGCCTATACGTAACAAGCCAGCCCGGCGTCCAGGTGTTCAGCCCCGACGGCAAGTATCTTGGGATCATACCCACTCCTCGCGGCATCATCAGCGTGGCCTTCAGCGGCCCTAACCGCAAAACGCTCTACGCGGTCTCCCGCGACAACGCCCAAAACAAGGATTGGCTCATCGCCATCCCCATGATCGCCCAAGGACCGAAGGGGCGGGGAAAGTAGCGCCGGCGATCTTGTCGCCGGTGTAATTCGGCGGCTACACCGCCCAGGACGTGTCCACCTTCGCCAGCCTCTTCAGCGGCAGTTGAAATCCGTCGATCAACGCCAGCCACGCCGCTTCCGTCAAATCGCTAGCCTGCGCCGTCGTCTCCCAGCACTCGCCCGCCCCCGTCCACGAAAGCGTCACGCGCACCTGCGAAGCCGTGCCGCGACCCGCATCCAGTACCGCCAGCCCGCAATCCGTCACATGCACGTCGGCGATCTCCGGGTAGACCGCGAACAGGCACTGCCGCAGGCTCCGTTCCAGCGCGTTCACCGGCCCATCGCCCTCTTCGGTTTCCGAGCGCACTTGTTCGCCCACCCGGATAGTCGCGGTGGCCGCGCATACCGCCTGCCCACTTGCTCCGGAGTGGCTCGTCACCTCATACCGCTCGGCGACGAACACCCGCGGTTCCTCCCCTGGCACCCCGGCCGCTTCGATGGTCTCCCGGGCCGCCTCCCTTCCCCGCGCGATGGCTGCCACATCGATCTCCAGCCACTTCGGACTATGCACCACCTTTCGGAGCACGTCCATAACTTCCTCTTCGAATGACGCCTGCAGCCTTTCCAGCAGCGCGCCCAGCATCACCATGTTGGTGGCGCGCGCTCCGCCCAGTTCATCGGCTAACCGGGTGAAGGGCGCCGCCAGCATGGTGATCTCCGATCTCCGGCAATCTTCGGGACAGGCCGTGCCGTTATACAGCACAAGGCCGCCCGTCTCCACCGCCGGCAGAAATTTTCGCAGCGACGGCTCGTTGAGCGCCAGTAGTACGTTGGGCTTCGAAACCAGCGGCGACGCGATCGCCCGCGTCGCAATCCGCACATGGCAATTCGAGGTGCCCGATCGCATCTCGGGTCCGTAGGAAGGCAGCCAGGAAACCTGCAGTCCGGCCGCGAGTCCAGCTTCGGCCAGTACCTCGCCCAGCAGCAGCACGCCCTGCCCGCCGAACCCCGCAACCTTAATGGCCAGATCGACCTTCTCATCTGGTGAGATTGGTGGGGCAGACGGTCTTGCCGTCTGCCCAGTCTCCAATCCCAGAATTTCCGGTAACGTCTCCAGCGCTGGAGGCGCAAATGCCGCCGGCCGCCCCCCCACCTCCTTGGTACGGTCGCGGTACAGGCCCAGCGGAAACACTTTGACGAGTTCTTCTTCCACCCACTTCTGCGCCACCACCGGATCCTTCTTCCAGATCGTGGGGCACGGCGAAAGCACCTCCACTAGCGAGAATCCGAGCCCCCGCTTCTGCACCTCCAACGCTTTCTTCAAAGCGCGCCCGGCGCTCATGATCTGCTTGTTATTCCCCAGCGCCACGCGCTCCAGGTACACCGGCGTTTCCAACGCCGCCAGCAGTTCGCACACGTGAACCGGATTTCCTTCGTTCCAGGGATTGCGGCCGAAAGGCGAAGTCGTGGTCTTCTGCCCCACCAGCGTCGTCGGCGCCATTTGCCCACCCGTCATCCCGTAGATGGCATTGTTCACAAACACCACCGTGATATTCTCGCCCCGATTCGCCGCGTGTAGAATCTCGGCGGTTCCGATCGCCGCCAGGTCTCCATCGCCCTGGTAACTGAGCACGATGCTCTCGGGGTTCGCGCGCTTAGCTCCGGTGGCCACCGCCGGGGCGCGCCCATGCGCCGATTGAATATTTCCCACGTCGAAGTAGTAGTACGCGAAGACCGAGCACCCTACCGGGCTGATCAGAATCATGCGGTCCTGAATTCCCAACTCGTCAATCGCCCGCGCCACCAGCTTGTGTACGATCCCGTGGCCGCAGCCCGGGCAATAGTGCGTCTGGTGCTGCAACTCCGATTTCCGCTCGTACCGGCCGTAGAAGCTGCGCGGCTTCTCGTGCAAGATCGCGTATTCAGGCATGGACCACCTCCCGCGTCACCACCTCCCGAACAAACCGGAGCACTTCCTCCGTCGAGGGCACGTTGCCTCCCACCCGGCTGTAAAACTCCACCGGGCGCCGGCCTTCGAGCGCCAGCCGCACGTCCTCTACCAGTTGCCCCGTGCTCATCTCCACCACCGCAAATGTCGAAACATGGTTGGCCAGATCCCGGATTTGCGCGTGTGGGAAGGGATACAGCGTGATCGGCCGCAGCAGCCCGAGCCGCATTCCTTCGGCGCGCCCGGCTTCGACCACCTCTTTCAATACGCGACTGACGATGCCGTATCCCACCAGCACCAGGTCGGCATCGTCCGTCTCTCTGCACTCGCAGCGCACCTCCTCCTGCTCGGCGCGCCGGTACTTCGCCTCCAGCTTGCGCACGTGCTGCTCCAGCACATCCGGTTCCAGGTAAATCGAGCTGACCAGGTTCGCGCGGGTTGCCGCCGTGCCCGCCACGGCGTAAGCCGGCAGCTTCGGTGCAACCGCCACATCCGGGAATGCCACCGGCTCCATCATCTGTCCGATATACCCGTCGGCCAGCACCACCGCCGGATTCCGGTAGCGGTCAGCCAGCTCGAAGGCCAGCAGCGTCAGGTCGCACATCTCCTGCGCCGAATCCGGCGCAAGCACCAGCGTCCGGTAATTGCCATGCCCGCCGCCCTTTACCACCTGGTGATAGTCGCTCTGCTCCGGCGCAATGTTGCCCAGGCCCGGCCCGCCGCGCACGATATCCGCCACCACGCACGGCAGTTCGGCCCCGGCGAGGTAGCTGAAGCCCTCCTGCATGAGGCTGATGCCGGGACCGCTCGAGGCCGTCATGGCCCGCACGCCCGCCGCCGCCGCGCCGTAAATCATGTTGATGGCCGCCACTTCGCTTTCCGCCTGCAGGAACACGCCGCCCGCCTGCGGCATGTAGAGCGCCGCCGCTTCCGCGATTTCGCTCGCCGGCGTGATCGGATACCCGTAGAACGCGCGGCAGCCGCCCAAGACGGCGGCTTTCACAATCGCCTCATTGCCTTTGATCAGTTGTTTGCGCATCGGCTCCCCCTCAAGCGGCTTTGGCCGCCCGCCACACCGCAATGCCGCCTGGCTCCGGGCAGGCAAAGAAGCAGATGCCGCACCCCGTGCAACCCGCGCCCACGTAGATCGCGGGATGGTACCCGTAGCGGTTTAAATAAGGAGCAAGCTGTAACACATCCGGCGGGCACGCCTCCACGCACAGGCCGCACCCCTTGCACTCTTCCGCGTTCAACTCCAGCCGCCCCCGGTCACTGGTCTTTCCCGCTTCCATTTCTGCCTCCTAGGCCATCATCAAATCCGGTACCCGCTCCACGTAATGCACTTTCGCCGCGAAGTCATACAAATCGTCGCGGAACTTGGGATGCGCGATCGCAATCAGGGCTTCCGCGCGCTGCCGCAGCGTCTTTCCATGCAGGTAGGCCACCCCGAACTCGGTCACGACGTAATGCACATCGGCGCGCGTCGTCACCACCCCCGCGCCGGGATCGAGCATCGGCACGATCCTGCTCAGTGTGTCGCCTTTGGCGGTGGCCGGCAGGGCGATGATCGGCTTTCCGCCCTTCGATCGCGCCGCCCCGCGAATGAAATCCAACTGCCCGCCGAAACCGCTGTATGCGTGCGTGCCGATCGAATCCGCGCACACTTGCCCCGTTAAGTCCACCTGGATCGCCGAATTCACCGCCACCATATCTTGGTTCTGCGCGATAACAAACGGGTCGTTCACGTACTGCACCGGGTGGAACTCGAAGAGCGGATTCTCGTGTACAAAGCGGAACAGCGTCTCCGTGCCCAGCACGAAACCGGTCACGATTTTTCCGCGATGCAACGTTTTCCGCTCGCCGTTGATCACGCCCGCCTGCACCAGCGGCACGATCGCGTCCGAGCACATCTCGGTATGAATCCCCAGGTCGCGCTTGTCCCCCAGGCACGCCAGTACCGCATTGGGAATGCCGCCGATCCCCAGTTGCAGCGTGGCGCCATCCGGAATCAGTGGCTCGATATTCTCGCCGATGCGCCGATGCAGTTCCGAAAACGGTTCGGGCTTTAGCTCTACCAGCGGCCGGTCGGATTCCACGATGGCGTGCAATTTGCTCACGTGCACGAATGAATCGCCCAACGTGCGCGGCATGCGCCGGTTCACTTCGGCGATCACATAATGCGCTGAGCGCGCCGCGTTCAGCGTGCAATCCACCCCCACGCCCAGGCTCATATAGCCATATTCGTCGGGCGGTGAAAGCTGCAGCAGCGCCACGTCGATGGGCAGTTCCCCGGACGAAAACAGCCCTTCGATTTCCGAAAGCATGATAGGCGTGTAATCCGCGCGCCCGGCGTTTACCGCCTCCCGCACGTTGGAGCCCAGGAACAGCCCATTGTGCCGGAAATGCCCGTCGTATTCCGGGAGCGTGTAATCCGCTTTGCCGAACGTCAGTAAGTGGATCAGTTCCACATCGTGCAGCGCCGGCGCCCTCCGCAGCAAAGCCTCGGTCAGGAGGACCGGAGCTGCGCACCCCGGATGCACATAGACGCGGCTTTCGGAGGAAACGGCTTCGACGGCCCGCTCCGCGGTAGTGAGCTTCTGGCGATACGGTTCGTGCCAGCCCATCGTCGCTCAACACCTCCCGTGAGTGGGTCTCGATTACATTATAACCACAATATAGAACCTTATTGTCGTGAATTCGAGTCGCGCTCTGGTTCATCCACTCGTAATATTACGAGTATCGGCTCGCGGCAGAAGTCGGTATACTCGGCCAAATGTCCGATACGCGGGGGGCTGAATGCCTCTCCGGTGACGCACTTCGGGAAACGGCCCTCGCTGCCATTACGCGCCACATCAAACTAGAAGGCCGCCTGCAGATCGCCCAGCTTGCCGGAGATCGCGAGGGCGCGGCGGAACTCGAACCACTCGTGGAAGCTGCCGAACAGGATCGTCAAGCAGCGCTGGAGGCATATCGAGCGTACCTGCGCGGAACTGGACTCGCAGCAGAGGCCGAGGGCAGTGGATAGGTCCGTTCCGGTCCGTTTACGATCCCGGTTCCGCAGCGTCAGATTCGGCCGTAAGGCGTTCGATATGGGCGAGGAGTTCAGTGGGATACCACCAAGCACATGCCGCATGGCATGATCATCCTCGGCGATGAGGATGGTGTAGGCATACGCGGCTTCTGCTTCGCCAATTTCAGACCTATTTATCCTATTTTAAAAGCTGCGAGGCGTGCTGCAGAACGCTTCCGTACGGTCGCCCCTCGGATCGGAACTGCTAGAGTAAAGGGTTGCTGGCTGGCTTATCGGATTCGCGCGGTATCGACGTGGCCGCCGCGGCTACGTTGGTCGGGATGGGCGCGGCGGGCCTTGGAGTTTGGCTCACCACTGCCAAGCGGCGCGCCCGGTTCGTTCTGCCTTTCAGCGCCGGCGTACTTCTGGGCGTCGCCGTTTTTGGCCTGATTCCGGAACTTGCGGTGGAAGCCGGGTGGCTCGTCAGCCTGCTCTTGTTTGCGGCCGGGTACGGCCTGCTGATTACGATCGACCGGTTCGTATATTCCGTTTGTCCGACTTGCGCCCACGATCATGACCACGCGGGTTGCGCCCACGAATTGCACGGCTTTGCCGCTCCGTTGCTCGCGGCCGCCGCGCTGCACAGTTTCCTCGATGGCTGGAGCGTAGCCACCGCGCAATTAGCGGCCCCCCTCGGCCTGCGCGTCGCGGTGCCGCTAGCGGTCGGGCTGCACAAGGTTCCGGAAGGAATTGCGCTCGGCGGCATCCTGCTCGCGGCGATGAGTTCCCGGCCGAGAGCATTGGCCGCTTGCATTCTGGCTGAGGGCGCCACACTGCTGGGAGGTATCGCCGGGATGTTGCTGGCTCCCCGGCTGGGAACTTCGTGGATTCTCTATCCGCTGGGGATCACCGCGGGCTGGGTGTTTTACCTGGGGTTCCACGCCGTTCATGAAGAGTGGAAGCGCCGCGGACCCGCCCCCGCTTTCGTATCCGCGCTGACGGGAGTCGCCGGCGCCGCTGTGATCCAACGTGGCGCCGAAGCCCTATTCCGATAGCGTGGTCTCGCCCAAGCTCCGTAACCAAGCCTCCATGCCGATTCGCAATCGCACCAGCCTGGATCGAGCCGTCGGATGGATCGTGCAACTTTATCGCGATTGGGGCAAGCCGCAGCAGGCCGCGGAGTGGCAGCAAAAGCTCTCGGCGAAATAAGGCCCCGGGGCCGCGGCTATCGCGAGTTGCTGACGTAAGGATCGAGATTCTTCAGGGCTTCGCGCTTGCTCAAGGGGCTCAAGTCCGCTTCGTGCCGGCGAACGAACTCGATCACGTCCTTCGGATTGCTTTTCGCGTATTGGCGCAAAGCCCAGCCGATGCCCTTGCGCAGAAAGAATTCGTTGGAGCCGAGCGAAGGCTCGATGCAATCGCAGAGCAACTTCGGATCGGTTGCGTGTTTGAAACCAAGCTGCGCCAGGATGGCGCTGCGCCTCTTCCACAACTTGTCGGACACGGCCCAGCGCCGCAGAACAGCGCTCATTTTGGCTGGGTACCGGCGCAGCAGTCCGCCAATCTGGTGGCTGGCAATCGCGTCAACGTAATCCCACCAGGCGCCGCTCGTGATCATCTCTTCGTACATCGGCAATGCATCCAAGGTCGAGAATTGCCGGTACGGCGCATATCCGGCCAGTTCGATTGCGGCATAGCGCTCCTCCCGATAGCTTGCCCCGCGCCACATCTCGAGGATCGTATCGCGCCATTCTTCGAAGCACGACAACGGATGCGCGGCGAAGACCGCTTTGAGAGCCTGGCGAAGCTGCGGCGCTTGCACTCCGCGATACGGCATAGCCGATTTCATGTAGGCCCGCATGGCGGGTGCCTTCGCCGGATCGCCAAGTTCGCGCAGCGATTTTCGCACGGCGCGCACGAGACGAAGATTAACGTGGGGTGGACAATCCTGCCCGCAGCCGACTTTTAGCTGGGTCGCCGACCGCGCGAGATTGTCGATTCTCGAACGCCGGACCAACTAGCTAGTTCTCGGCCACAACCGGGTTGACCAGTTCGCCAATCCCTTGCACCGCAATGCGGCATTCGTCTCCCGCCGCCAGCCACCGGGGAGGTTTGCGGGTGAAACCGACGCCGCCGGGCGTGCCTGTGGCGATGATATCGCCGATTTGCAAAGTGAAAACGCTGGAGAGATAGGCAATCAGGCGCGGCACGCCGAAGATGAGATTGCGCGTATTCGAGCTTTGCATGACGTCGCCGCTCAGCTTCAAGGAAATATCCAGGTTATGCGGATCTTCAATCTCGTCCGCCGACACAATCACCGGACCGACTGGTGCGAACGTGTCGAAAGTCTTGCCAATCATCCACTGCGAGGTGGCCATCTGAAAATCGCGCGCGCTCACGTCGTTCATGATGGTGTAGCCGAAAACGTGCTCGCGCCAGCGGTCTTCGGGAATGTGGCGTCCCCCTTTGCCGATCACCACTGCAAATTCCGCCTCGTAATCCGGCTTCGCGGAGTTCTTGGGGAGAACGATGGGCTGCCCGTGTCCAATCAACGCGGTGGGAAATTTGGAAAAGATCGTAGGAACTTCGGGAATTGACATGCCGGTCTCTTCCGCATGGTCCCGGTAGTTAAGCCCGATGCAAATAATTTTCGGCGGGCGCAATATAGGCGCCATCAGCTTCACCTTCGCCGCTTCGAAGCGTTCGCCGCCTGGGGGGCTGTACGCCCACCGGCTGACCCGGTCCAATGCATCATCCCCGCCTGCGATCAGCCGCAGCATATCGGGGAACCCCGCTCCACGCAACCCGAAAATCTCATCGTCGACGACGACTCCCGGTTCGGTGTAGCCTTCTCGTTGTAAAGTAACGAATCGCAAGGCCGTTCTCCGCTTGAAAGTGATCGTATTGTAGCAGGTGGCACCGGCCAAACCCGCAAGAATAACCGTTTTCACTCTTCCCGGAGCACACTCGGCGGGTCCACACGCACGGCTAGGCGCAGCGAAAGGCCGCGGGCGATCAGCGCGGCTAATGCGGGGATCTCACGTTCACCTTCATTGTGTGCACGCTGGTCCTGTCCCCGGCACGGTTGCCGCATTATAGGCGTCCTTCACTACACCGATAATATCCTCGCCATTTTGGTAAGCCGCCGGCAAAGGCGAGTTGACGACCACGACCACAGGAACATTGCACTTCAGAACGCCTGCGTAGGTCCACACCGTATCGGTACCGGGCCCATTGTTCAGGTCTCCGTTCTTGCAGACATAAGGACTCGGGCAGTCGTTGCGTACAGCACTATCCCAGCCGAGACTATCAAGAGAACATCTGATCTCTCTCAGCCTTGGTCAACAGCACATGCGATGTAGCCAGGCTGTTAATTACCCGGAAGATTTGATCGGCACTCAACACCCAGCCGCCGCTGCCGCAGGTTAATGACCAGTCGCCCCAGTCGGTGCCCGAAGCAGTTCCTGCCGGGAAGGGGTACGAAAGAATATCATTGGTCCCGGAAGGAGGCTTACACTGGCTAACGGGCACGCTGACGGGCTGGTAGACGTGAGCGTTCATGTAGTTGATGTATAGGTTGGAACTTTGTTGCGCCCGTTGTGGACCGTTGGGGTAGTTCAGCAGCGGTGTGCCCGATAACTTCGGCATCAGTTCGCGCAAAAGTGCGAAATTACAGTTGCCGTACTGCGGAACGCCGATGTAGCTGGAGTTAACTCCGTTGGCGACGATCTGTTCCAGGCCGGCATAGTCGATGCCGGAGGTACTCCCCGTGCCATTAGTCATGCAGTTTGAGGCGGTCTGCGCCAAGCCGGAGGTATGCGTCAGCAGGTTCCGGAACGTAAGCTTATTGATGTTTGGGCCTTGTGCCCAGTCGGCATAAATGTAGTTCGAAATCGGAGTGTCGATCGTCAGATTGTCCTTCGCCAGCAACTGTATAATGCCGATCGCGGTCATGGTTTTGCTGACGCTCGCGATGTTTGTCACCAGATCGGGTGCCATCGCAAGACTTGGAGGATTTGTCGAAGTGCGTGCCTCGCCACCGTATTTAGGCGCTAACCCTCCGACCTGGAGGGAATAGCCCTCGACATTATTGGCAAGGATATTTTGAATATTGGCGGTAAGCTTGGCCTCCGAGATGCATCCGTTCGGATCGCACGCTGTTATGTCGGACGGCACATCACTGATCATGACCGTAGCAAAGCAATTGCTGGAGCCGGCACAACTGCCGGAATATTTGTCTGCCGTCAGGACTCTAGCGCCCGTATTTTGAGCCTTGTCCAGAACACCATACGAATTGACTCCGTAGTACCACCACCATGCCGGGCAACCGGTAGCACACGACTCCAGCACTGCATTGAAATTTCCGTTTCCGGCGCTGGTAAGATCCAGGAGACGGGCATTGTTGGAAGATATGCTGTTAGCGATGGTCTGCGTACTTACGTTGTAATACCACCACCAGCCTTTGGCGTCCGTCCCCGTATTGGCGATCATAATTACCGCATAATAAGTTTGCCCGTTCGAGGTGTAAGACTCCAGATTCGTGAGCCGCGCCTTGTTGGCAGCGGTCAGATTCGCGATATCCGTCGGACTTGCTCCGTAGTAATACCACCAAGCCTTGGAATCGCTCCCGGTGTTGGCCACCATGGCTACCGTAAACCGGATATTGCCGCCGCCGATATCATAGGCCTGCAGCGAGATCAGCCGTCCGTTATTAGTTGCTAGATTCTGGGCAAGCGTCGGCGCGTCGATGCCGTAATACCACCACCATGCTTTCGCGTATGTTCCTGTATCCTTCACATACGTGACGGTGAAGGTGTTGGAAGAGACATCCGTCTCGATGTTGATGATTCGCGCGTTGTGCTGTGTGATGGTGCTGCTGACTTGGGCGGCGGTTTGTCCGGTGTAAAACCACCACGCTGTAGGCGTGCTGTTTTCGTTATCATCTGTGCCCCATGCCGGCGGAGTAATTGCCAAACCTATTGCACCGAGGCACAATACCCCCCAGCACGGCAGACTAAACACACATTTCTGAGCCATAATCTCTCCTCGCCAGTTCCGGTTCATTATCGATCAGCCTGGAAGACCGGCACGCTGTAATCCGGATTTTGGTTTGGTTCCCGGACCGATACAGTATAGGCTAAAAGCCTTTCGCCAATTGGTGCTTTTTTGAGAAATGTTCCTAGTACCCGCCGAACGGCCTCACCGCGCGCGAGCCGTTAACCGCGAGCGTGGGCACGATAGGCGGATCGAGGCCTGTTCCTACTCTTCCCGTAGCGCGCTTTGCGGGTCCACACGCACGGCGCGGCGGAAGGGTAGTGCGGACGTGATCACGACCACAATTGACAGGAAGATCGCAGCCCACACGAAGGTCGGCGCATCCAATTCGGTAATTCCATAGAGCAGCGACCGGATGTAGCGGGTGAGAGCCCAAGCGCTGCCCAGGCCCATCCCGATCGCCAGCAGTACAGGCCACGCCGTCTCACGCGTTACCAGGCGCAGTACATCGCCCGGCTGTGCGCCCAGGGCCATGCGGATGCCGATTTCCCGCGTCCGCCGGGCAATCAAATATGACAGGATGCCGTACACTCCCACGGCCGTTAGGATAATCGCAATGGCGGCGAAGGTTCCGATCAGAATCAGTTGGAAACGTTCCGGCGCCAGGCCAGCGTCGCGCCGCTCTTCCATCGTTTTCACATCGAAAATGGGCTGATCGGGATCGACCGAGCGTACCTGCTGTTCGACCGCTCGGATCGTGCCTTTGGGGTCGCCCGCAGTTGCCACAAGGAAACCCGCCCCAAACACCGGCCCGCCCGTGCAATTGCAACGGAAAATCATGGGGTCCGGCTCGGCGCCCAGCGCGGCGCCACGAACGTTGCTCACCACTCCGACAATCGTCCAGTCGACTTTGCGATCATCCGGTCCAAATAACAGATGGTCCCCCAGTTGGTGGCCCAGCGGGTCGGCGCCGGGAAAGATGCGCCGTACGAAAGCCTCGTTCACCACTACCGGTTCGGTGGGCGCAAGCCCTTGATTCCCGGTAGGCGCAGCAAGGGCGAAGTCCGAGCGCTCGAACAGCCGGCCATTCTTCAGCGGGATTCCTAGAGTCCGGAAGAAGTCGTCGCTGACCATCGTTACACTGGCGAGCGGCCGTTCCAGAAACGGAACCGGCGGGCGACCCACCACGCTAATGCGTCCGGTACTAGCTCCAAAGCCTCCGCCGAGCGGCATACTATTCGTCAATGCCGCTGACCGGACTCCCGGTATCTGCTGCAGCCGCTCCAACACCTGTGCATAAAAGCGTCGGTAGTCCCGGTCAAATGGGCCAATCGGAGTTACGCGAAAGGTCAGTAGATGATCGGTCCGGAATCCCAGTTCGGTGTGTGCCAGGTGGAGAAAGCTGCGCGCCAGCAGGCCGGCGCCGATGAGCAGTACCAGAGAGATTCCCAATTCGGCCACCATAAGGGCCTTGCGCAGGCGGGCCGCGCCGCGCCCGCCACTGTGCGTCAGGCTGGCTGCCTTCAGCGCTTCCTGAATGTGAATTGCGGCGGCCGAGATCGCCGGCGCCATCCCGAACACCAGGCTAGTCGCCACGGTCAGCGTCAGCGTGAAGCCGAGCACGCCCCAATCCAACGAAATCGCGGGATAGCGGACCAACACTGCAGGTTTTGTATTGTTCAGAATCTCCACCGCGATTCCGGCCAAACCAATGCCCCCCAAGCCGCCCGGCAACGCCAATACCAGGCTCTCCGTAAGAATCTGCCGCGCGATCCGCGAACGGTTAGAACCTAGTGCCAACCGCACAGCCAGTTCCCGTTGGCGGCTGCCCGCCCGCGCCAACAGAAGGTTGGCGAGATTCACACAGGCGATCAGCAGTACCAGCCCGACAGCACCCGTCAACACCAGCAATGCCGGGCGTAACGGGCCCGTGATGTACTCCTGCAGAGGGCTCGCGCCCAGCACCAGGTCCGTTCGAAAGCCTCTCGATTCGAACACTTTCGGGTACGCCGCCCGCACCACGAAGCCCAGGCGATTCATCTCCGTTTCGATCTGCTGCTTGCTGACGCCGGGCTTCAATCGCGCCACCATCGAAACGATCATGATCATACTTCTCGGCGTAATCACTCGTTGGGAAGTCTCGTCGACTGTCAGCGGCGCCCAGACCTGGGCCCCTTCGGGAGCCGTAAATCCCTGGGGCATCACGCCGATGATGGTCCGCGGCAGCCGGTCGAGCGCGATCTTCTTTCCAACAATGGCTGGATCGCTGCCCAGCCGGCTGCGCCAAAAGGTATAGCTCAAGACCACAACTGGGGGCGCCTTCGGCCCCTCTTCTTCCGCCGCAAGATACCGGCCCAACAGCGGCTGCATTCCCATAACACGAAAGAAGGAGGCGGAAACCATCGCGCCATCCAGTTGTTCCGGCTGCTCGACTCCGGTCCAGTTCGCAGTAAAAGGAACGAACGCCGCGACCGATTCGAAAATCCGGTTCTCATCCCTCAGGCGGTAATAATCCGGCGCCGCGCCGATGTCTTCGTGCAGCGGGCCTGTCCGCTCGCTGATCCACTGAATCCGATCGGCCCCTGGATAAGGCAGTGGCCGAATCAGGATCGAGTCCGCAATGCTAAAGATCGTAGTGTTTGCCCCGATGGCAACCGCCAGCGTGGCTGTTGCGGCGACTGCCAAGAGCGGATCCCGCCGCAAGCCACGCACAGCGTACCGGATATCGTCGGCAAATCCATCCAGCATCGTAGTACCTCCGCCCAGAAAAAAATGATCGGATTTAACACTTGTATGATAAGCTCCTGAAACCGTCGTAAGCGCCATTTGTGCGCCGATCTGAGGGTGAGGAGGGGATTTCCTTGATAAAAATCGCATCGCGCCGAATCCTGACAGTATCTTCATTGGCCATCACACTAAGCGTTGTGGTTCACGCCCAATCGCCGGGCTTTCCCGAACAGGATCCCGACGATCATTCCGTGATTCAGGTAGGTCCTACCATCAGCATGTTCAAGCATCAAGTCGACCTCCAAAACGGGGCCGAAAACACGGTGGCCGCCTTGCCGCACCTGAACTACTACAAAGGCCCGGTTATTGCAAACGCCCAAATCGTCGAAGTCCTTTATGGGGCAGGCAGCTACCTATCAAACATTACCAGCAAGATGCCGCCCAATATCGCAAGTTTTGTAAATGGAGTCGGCAACTCACCCTATTTCGCCTGGCTAACGGAATATGACACCCCCTATCAGAACATCGGTTTCGCCTCTTTCCTAAAGGGGGTTGAGATCACTCCATCGCTCATTCGGGACGGAAGCGTCATTACGGACGCGCAGGTAAAAGCGGAACTCTCGCACCAGATTGGCCTGGGCGCCGTTCCGGCACCGACCAATAATACGCTGTACATGATGTTCTTTCCACACGGAAAGAACATTTCCCAGGGCGGCACCCTTTCGTGCGTCCAGTTTTGCGCCTATCATGGCACATTTATGCGCAACGGCCAGATCGTATATTATGGCGTGCTGCCGGACATGTCGCCCGGTTCCGGCTGCGAGGTGGGTTGCGGCAACAACACCCAATACAATAACCAGACCAGCGTCATGTCCCACGAATGGGTCGAGGCGGTGACTGACGCCGCCGTTGGTCTGGCCACCGGCGCCACCCCTGCTTACCCCCTGGCTTGGTACGACCCCAATAACGGCGAAATCGGGGACATCTGCGATAACCAGCAGGCCACAATTGTGGGTAGCGATGGCCGCACCTATACCGTTCAGAAAGAATGGAGCAACGCCTCCAACGCCTGCATCGTTCACAAATAAGTCATTTGCAAAGGTGGGGCGGACGGTCTTGCCCTCTGCCCGGTGTTAAGATCAGAGGCAGATGAAGGCCGCTGAACGGCAGTTCACGACCATAAGCGGTGTCCCAATCGACCCGCTGTATGGGCCGGAACACCTCCAGGCCATTGACTGGCAACACGATATAGCCGCCCCCGGGGAATTCCCTTATACCCGCGGCATCCACCGCGACATGTATCGCGGCAAGCTGTGGACCATGCGGCAGTTCTCCGGGTTTGCCACCCCGGAGGAGACCAATCGCCGGTACCGCTACCTGCTCGAACAGGGCCAAACCGGGCTCTCCGTAGCATTCGACCTTCCCACCCTGATGGGCTACGATCCCGATCACCCGCTCAGCGAGGGCGAAGTCGGCAAATGCGGCGCCTCCGTCTGCTCGCTCGAGGATATGGAGATCCTCTTCCGCGAGATTCCTCTCGGCGATGTCACCGTGTCGATGACTATCAACTCGCCGGCGGCGGTGCTCTGGGCCATGTACCTGGCGGTTGCGGAGCAGCAGGGAGTCGATTGGGCTCGCCTTTCCGGCACCATCCAAAACGACATCCTCAAGGAATACATCGCGCAGAAGGAATACATCTTCCCGCCGCGCCCTTCTATGCGCCTGGTGACCGACACCATTGAGTTCGGCGCTCGCCACACGCCGCGATTCAATCCCATCTCTATCAGCGGCTACCACATCCGCGAAGCCGGTTCGACGGCGGTTCAGGAACTCGCTTTCACTCTGCGCGATGGCATTGAGTATGTCGATTGGGCGCTGGAGCGAGGCTTGGCGATTGACGAATTCGCGCCGCGCCTGAGCTTTTTCTTCAATGCGCACAGCGATTTCTTCGAGGAAATCGCCAAGTACCGCGCCGCGCGCAAGATCTGGGCCTACGTGATGCGCGACCGCTACGGGGCGCAAAGCGAGCGCAGCCACAAACTCCGCTTCCACGCCCAGACGGCTGGCTGCTCGCTTACCTGGCAGCAACCCTATAACAACGTAGTCCGCACTGCTTTGCAGGCCATGGCGGCCGTGCTCGGCGGCGCCCAATCCCTGCACACCAATTCGCTCGATGAAGCCTATGCTCTGCCGAGCGAGCATGCCGTCACTATCGCCCTGCGGACCCAGCAGGTCTTAGCTTACGAAACCGGCGTGGTGGATACGCCCGATCCTCTGGGCGGCAGTTACTTCCTGGAAAGCCTCACGCTCGAAAGCGAGCGCGCCGCGAACGAGTACATACGCCGCATCGACGAGATGGGCGGGATGATCGCCGCCATCGAAGCCGGTTTCCCACAGCGCGAAATCGCGGCTGCCAGCTACCGCTACCAGCGCGAGGTGGAGGCTGGGGAACGCGTCATCGTGGGGGTCAACCGGTTTCAATCCGGCGGGGAACCCATCGAGCTGTTGCTAATCGACGAAAGCGCCGGCCGGCATCAATCCGAAAAGCTTTCCCACCTGCGAAAGCGCCGCAGCCAGGCGCGCGTGGACGAGACTCTCGATGCGCTCAAGCGCGCCGCCGAAGGGAGCGCCAATACCATGCCATTCATCCTCGATGCGGTACGCGCGTACGCCACCCTGGGGGAAATTTGCGATGCTCTGCGCACCGTATTTGGGACCTACCAGGAGCGAACGCAGTTATAACTCATGAACCGACCGATTCGAGTGCTGGTGGCCAAGCCTGGACTGGATGGCCATGATCGAGGCGCGAAAGTGATTGCCCGCGCCCTGCGCGATGCCGGCATGGAGGTCATCTACACCGGCTTGCGCCAGACCCCGGAAATGATCGTCAACGCGGCCCTGCAGGAGGACGTGCAGGTGATCGGGCTCTCTATCCTCTCCGGCGCGCATAATGCCATCGTGCCCCGCGTCCTCGAGCTGCTTCACGAAAATAAAATGGACGACGTGAAGCTGATCATCGGGGGAATCGTCCCCGACGAAGATGCCGAGGAACTAAAAAAGCAAGGCGTCGCTGCCGTCTTCCAGCCCGGCGCCTCGCTGGATTCCATCGTCCAGTTCATCCGCGGGGCGGTCGCGGCCCAATGAGCGCGCTCGATTCTTTCCGGCAGTTCGTAGGGGCCATCAATTCGCATGACGTCCCTGCCATTAGCGCCCAAATGACCACGGACATCGTATTTGTCGATTCGCTCGGCCACCCAGTCCGCGGTGCCGCTTCCATGGAGGCGGGATGGCGCGGCTATTTCGCCATGTGCCCCGACTACGCCGTTCAGATCGCCCACGCCATTCCCGATGGTGAAACCGTGCTCGCGGTTGGTCAGGCTGGCGGCACCATTGACGGCATCGTCTGGCGGATTCCCGCCGCCTGGAAAGCCGTCATTCGCGGCGCCCAGATTGCCGAATGGCACGTGTTTGCCGACAACAAGCCAGTCTACGACATCCTCGCCAAACGCCAAAAATAGAAGTGGCGCCGGCGGTCTTGCCGTCGGTGTCTTTCGCATGTGTGCCGAGCATGTTCGATAGCTGCGCACTGCCTTGTAAATCCGGCGCGGTTGGGTGCGGAAGGCGGTCGAACTTACCTTGGGAGATCTGCCGTTTATCCGGGAATCCGGACTGAGGGTGGGCGCAGTTTAGCATGGGATATCGGGTAACCGGAGCTGGTTAGCTGTAAATGATTGAATCAAAAAGAGCGGATTTCAGGGCAAGTGGTGTCACTGAGAAAGGTTTCTTCAGCTTGCGGCGTCCGAGACTCATCAGCAGACTGCGGCCCGGGCCGCAAGCTGATGAAACCGCGCGGTGAACTAAACCGCAACCGGAGGGTCACTTTTTAGTGGGTTTTGTTCGGGGTGTCGTACACGGGCGAGGCCGCTTGGAAGCAGTTGCGCG
>Ga0070734_10000440_pt1 | contig 88723 bp, 74 predicted proteins | sample Coa_R1_8_FD_66444 | JGI IMG/M metagenome (GOLD analysis project Ga0070734, IMG submission 66444) | Surface soil microbial communities from Centralia Pennsylvania, which are recovering from an underground coalmine fire - Coalmine... | ecosystem: Environmental > Terrestrial > Soil > Unclassified ...
CCCGGATACCGCTTGATCACCTTCTTCATCTCGCCATCGTAGATCGCCGGGCGCAACGAGGCATCCTGCTCCTTCGCGCTCGGCAACGAACTGATATCCAGCTTATCGATCTGCCACCGAATATCAGCCGACCGCCACGCCGCCTCCGGTGCAAGCGGCGAATCCGGATAATATTCCGCCACTCGCCGATACAGCAGATGCGCCGCCGGAGCCGCACCCTTGGGACCATGCGGCTGCGAAGCCTCCTCCTCGAGGCCCGCCGCGGTTCCATACAAAATCGCATCGCCCCCTGCAGTCGTCAGACCCACCACACCCTTGTCCCGAATCCACCCCGAAGCCGGCGTCGCATTCTCATCGCTACTGAACTCAGGTTTCTCCTCTGCATCATCTTCTATATCGGTATTTGCGAAGACCTTCACCCAAGGCCCACTCCGCTCGACAATAACGACCTCATGCCCCGGAGTCACCAGCGAAATCCGCTGCGAATCCGCATCCGCTGCCACATACACGTTGGCCTCGTGCAGCACCGTCGCACGCGCCGCCCGATCATACCCGGCTTTGTCCTTCTGCTTCTGGCCAGGCGCTGTGCCGCAGCTCACCAGCAAGACCACCGCGCCCCAGCCAAACCAGTTCAAACGATCACGCATCGAAGAATCAACCCGCATCATCATAGTTAGACGCCTCGTCCATCCCCCCCGAAAGCACCTACAGCACACGTTCAGCCAACTCACTCTCCAAACGTTCGCGCAGCGCAGGCTCAAGATTTCCTCCGCTCAACACCACGGCGACCTTCTTCACCTTCGGCAGTTCTTCTGCATGGAACAGCGCCGCCGCCAATGTCACTGCCCCGCTCGGCTCGGGAACAAGCTTCGTGACCGTCAACATTACTCGCATCGCTTCGAAAATCTCATCCTCGGTAACCGACACAATCCCATCCACATGGCGTAGCACATGCTCGAAGTTCAACACACCGAGACTCTGCGTCCGCAATCCATCGCCAATCGTCCGCGTCGTCTTCTCCGCCGGCCACTCCACCAACGTCTTCGAATAGAAACTCTCCTTCGCATCCGCCGCCAGCTCCGGCTCCGCTCCCCAAACCTGCACGTCCGACCGCGCGAGACCCGCCTGCGCCGCCAGCTTCACCGCCGTGGCGACGCCGCTCAGCAACCCGCCTCCGCTCACGGGCGAGATCACCAACTCTACACCCGGCAACTGCTCCACAATCTCCAACCCGCACGTCGCCTGCCCGGCGATAATCTCAGGCGCATCATACGGCGGAATCATTGCATACCCAAACTTGGCCACCAGCTCTTCAGCCTTGATCCGCCGCTCGGACGAAGCCGGTCCCACCTCGACAATCTCCGCTCCCAGAGCGCGCGTCGCTGCCTTCTTCACATCCGGTGCGTTCGACGGCATCACGATCACAGCCTTCGCGCCCAGAGCCCGCGCCGCATATGCCACACCCTGCGCATGGTTCCCGCTCGAGTATGTAATCACACCACGCTTCAGAGCCTCAGACGAAAGCTGCGCCACCATGTTATAGGCCCCACGCAGCTTGAAGCTCCCAATCGGCTGCTCGCTCTCTGCTTTGATATAAAGATCAAACTCCGGCTCCGCAACCTTCGCCATACGCAACCGTGCCCGCTCCACGCGGTAAAGCGGGGTCCGCACCGCTACCCCTGCGATCCGCTCCTTTGCTGCTCGTATCTCATCCAGCGTTACAAACTCGCTCATGATCTCCCTCAATTTCTCTCGGCCGCCTGCATCACAAGTGCAAAGAAGTGAACCAACCTCAATTCATCCCAAATCCCCGGCTTCGCACCATCGAGATCCAGATGCGAAAGCGTCGGACTTATCAGTGCCGCGCGCAACGCCGTATTCGGCAGCTCGTGTGCCATCCACAGCGTCTCTGCCGATGGAATAATGTTATCCGCTTCTCCATGCAGCAGGTACACCGGAGTCGTCATCGTCTTCAGTATCCCATGCGGCGACAAGCCATCCATCTCCTTCCGCCGCAGAATCTCCGCCGCCGCCAGCCTGGCCCGGGTCTTCGGCGAATTCGTATCCATCAGCGCCACAGCCTCAGCGCGCTGCACCACGGTAGCCTGATTCATCGCGCCCAATTCAGCCTGCTTATTTTCGTAAAGATGCTCACGCAGAACTGCTCTCACCGCAGCTACATCGCTCGCCGGAACGAAGTCGTCCAGATGCTCATACTCCAGCACCAGCGCGCCATACTCATGCGGAGAAAGTTCTTCCACCGTCCCATCAGGCCGCAACTCACGTCCTGTCAGATAGAACTGCGCCACCCGGCTCATCTCATCCTGCGAGCCCACTGCGAAGACAAATTTAAAGCTACGCTCGTACATCGGATCGGCAGCGGCCACCAGCGCCAGGCCGCCGGAGAAACTCAACCCCATAACACCCACCGGACCACCCGTCTGCGACGCAAACCACTGAGCCGAATCGGCGATAGTTCGCACCGAATCCGCATCAATGTGATAGTCCTTGATGTTTGGTAGCTCAGGCGTCAGAACCTGTAGCCCGCAGCTCGCCATCGCTGCCGCAAAGCTCATCAGCCGCGGCTCATTCATACCCAGGTGATGCACGCCATGCAACACTACCAACGCAGGAGCGTGCGCGCGTCTCTGCGGAAGGTACATTCGAGCACGTACCATCGCTCCCCCAGCCGGGAACTCAATCACCTTGCTCTCAACCGGTTCTTGAATCACAGCGCTGATCAGCCTCGGGACAGGCTGCCCACTCACCAACTTCAAAATTGCGATTGCCTGCAGATGAGCCCGAACGACAGGCCACGTCGCGAACCCCAGCACCAACAGCACCACGGCAAATGCCGTCCCAATCCTCTTCCAACCCAATCGTTTACCCCGGCAGCTTGAATCGATCAAAGTACAACAGTGCAATCCAGCCAGATCTTATTAAAACACTCGTCCTATACCGACGTACCACTTCCAGCGGCCGCCGTCGCCGACGCTGAGCCCACCCAACACCGGGCCGATTAGTGTCTTCATGACTACGAAGCCCGCAAAGTCGTTCGGCAGAGATGGTGTTTGTGGATTGCCGCCGAACATCTGGCCGATCTCGTAGATGCCGCCCGCGTAGACGGCGTCTCCAATCACTGGATTGAGGCGCGCCAGCCGGTACACGTATCCTCCCTGGAGGAGGTAGAAGTCCGTCCCCAGCAGTTCATCGCGGCTGTAGGCGCTGAGCCGTAACGGGCCGCCAAGCGTGACGCCCAAAAGTCCCAGATTTTCTGCGCCAAAACTTGTGCCGCCTTGCACTGCTGCAAAAATATTGCCGCGCTTGCTTGTTGGAATGAATTGCTGAATCCTTCCCGTCAGCTGCGAGAAGCCACCCGATTCGTTCGGCCTCTGCGTAAAGTAGTTGTAGTTTGCGGCTACCGTCGTGCCGCTTGTTGGGACCATATTGTCATTCTGTCCCAGGTATTGAAACTTTACGGCCGACACCCACGGAGTCACGTTAAACTCATTTCCAACTGGTTGCCCGATGGTTCGGACAGCGCTGTACCATTGGTAGTCCTGGCCTAGCCTTAATTCGGTTCTTGCATTGAACTGGAAGCCGACATCCACGCCCAGTCCGTTTTCCCTGACCCTGTACTGATCCAGTTGGGTGCTTCCCTGGTAGTACGGAACGGTCTGCTGGGTCAGGTACCCATGCGGCGCAACGAAAGCGCGGCTCCCCGCCCTAATCGGTTTGAAGAGCTCGCCTGCAAGTGTCGCAGGTTGACCTACTGCTCCATCCAATCGCACCTCTGATCCCGGTCCTGCCACGCCGAAGAACGTGAAGCGCGTTCCTACGCCGAATTGAACATTGTTCGCAGCGTCTCCCAGGATGTTCAGCCCAAGATTTATGAATGGCGGGCCATGATCTTTTTCGTGTGGTCTTATCCGCAGTCCAGGCTTTCCATCTCTTTCTACGATGGTGTAGTTGATCGTCGAGTACAATCCTGTGCCTAGCGTATCCGATATCGCGCGCTCCAGCTTGTCGACATCAATGGGTTGGCCGACGAATTTCTCAAACTTCACCTCAAGATCTTTTTGTCGTGATCCCTCAACTCCGTAGATATCGACGAACTGCGGTACTGGTATCTTCGTTCGGCGCCGTGACTCGCGCTCATGGATATACGCGGCCCAATCAGCGTCATTCAATGCGTACTTCATCAGTTGCGCTGACTGGGCTTCGGCGGCCTTCACACCAATCGGGATGATGTCGTTGCTTCGCGTGAATTCCAGCGCGCCGAATTTGCTGACATCAGAAGAGATCACAATGTCGGCGTCCTTCAGACTCCTCGCAACGTTGGCCGCGGTCATAATGGAGACGTTTCTTCCTGCGACGCCTACCAACGAACTCAGGGTTGCAGCATCCGTCGGCCCTGAGTCCAGGTAGGATGCAATCACCACCTGCGCCCCCATCTGACGCGCGACATCCACCGGCAGATTATCTACAGCTGCGCCGTCAGAGAAGATCAAATTCTCGTGATGCACTGGAGCGAAGACACCAGGAATCGCCATCGTCGCCCGCAGCGCCTGCGACAGTGAGCCATCTTTGAAGACATGAGGCTGCCCGGAGATGATCTCCGTCGCCACACAGCGGAAGGGGATCGGCAGATCGTCAAAGCTTTGCAGATCGTAGTAGGGAAGCAGTGTGCGGTCGAACAGCAAACCTACGGCATTGCCGGAGTTCAAACCATTCGGCAGTTTAAACCTGCCACCCTTCAGTCCAAACTCTAGCCGATTTGGGAACTGCAGCTTGTCTTCCTTGCGCCGGAAGCCCAGCGACTGGAAGGGAAGCTGCCCGCTCAGGACGCTGTGCCAGTCGATACCGTCGACGAACACCTTCATCTCTTCGGGGGTGAATCCGGCAGCATAGAGTCCTCCAACGAGTCCACCCATGCTTGTTCCGGAGACGTAGTCGACGGGAATATGGTGATCCTCCATCCACCGAATGACGCCGATGTGCGCAAGCCCCAGCGCTCCACCGCCTTCGAATACCAGCCCAATCTTTTGTCGCGGCTTCGGCTCTGCCTGTTGCGGATCCGCCGGTGGCCTCGTCTTCAGCTCTTGCGAAAATGCGGTCGATCCCAGAATTCCAATTGAACCAACCAGAGCCAGAAAAGCACGGCGGCAAAATGAAAAACTCCACATAGCTTCACCTTGTTTGCAAACTCACACAGCTATTTCCGAATCGCTTGCTCGGTGGCCCAGGTGTATCTGTCGTTTCGTGGAAATTCCCCCATCTGACGTAAATCTTACGCCCACTGTTGTGTCCGGCCAGCCCCCCACCCGGTATCTGCGCCGGTACCTGCTAGCGTTGTTCGCGGACCCTCCTGACAGAAAGAACAGCCGAAGTGCCAATAAAAAAGCGCCCCATGCAAGGGGCGCCTTCGTCAAAAATAAGCAAGCATCAGATCTCCAGAATCACTGGCATGATCAAAGGCCGTCGGCTCGTACTCTTCTGGATATACCGCTTCAGGTCAGTCCGGATCTTCTCCTTGATGACTCCATAGTCGGCCTTCTCCTCGCCTGACGATCCATCCAGCGTCCGCTGCACAACCTGCCGCGCCTCCGCAATCATCTCCGGATCATCGATCGCCATCCCGCGCATCACGATCTCAGGAGCATTCTCCGGCTTACCCGTCCGCTTATTGATCGCAATAATCGGCAGCACAATCCCGTCCTCGCTCAGATGCTTGCGGTCGCGAATCACCAGGTCCTCAACGACATCCGCCGCCGCTCCACCGGAATCGATGCAGACCCGACCCACCGTCACCTTGCCATTCTTCGTAGCCGAGTTCTTATCCAGCTCCAGAACGTCGCCGTCCTCCAGCAGAATCGCCTTCTCCACCACACCCATCGACCCAGCCAACTCCACATGCCGCTTTAGGTGGCGATAATCCCCGTGCACTGGGATAAAGAACTTCGGCCGCACAAGATTAATCATCAGCCGCAGCTCTTCCTGGCTGCCGTGCCCGCTCACATGAATCAACCCAGAAGCGCCGTCGTCATAAATCACATTGGCATCACGCCGCTCCAGGTGATCGATCACGCGATAGATCGACTTCTCATTCCCCGGAATCACCCGCGAGCTCATCAATACCGTATCCCCAGCATCAATATGCGCGAACTTATGATTGTTCACCGCCGCACGGCTCAGCGCACTCATCGGCTCACCCTGCGTGCCACTAATCATGATGCAAAGCTTGTTTGCCGGCGTGTCCTTAATCTGCCCCGGATTGATAACCAACCCCTGCGGCAAATCGAGATAACCCAAATCCTGCGCGATCTCGGTCGTGTTATCCAGTGACCGCCCAATAATCGCAACCTTGCGTCCATGGTTATGCGCCAGTTCCATAGCCAGCCGAATCCGATGGATCGACGACGAGAAGCAGCTAAAGAACAGCTTCTTCTTCGCCTGTCCAAAGATCTCATCCAACCGAGGCCTTACAGCCTTCTCGCTCGGCGTATACCCACGACGGTCAACATTGGTCGAGTCCTGCAACAGAGCCAGCACGCCCTGCTTGCCCAACTCCGCAAACGCATGAAGATCGAACGGCTTCCCATCCGGAGGCGACAGGTCCACCTTGAAGTCGCCCGTATGCAGCACCACGCCCACCGGTGTATGAATCGCCAGCGCAACGCAATCCACCAACGAATGGGTCACTCGAATCGGCATCACCGAGAACGGCCCCAGCGTAATCCGGCGTCCCGGAATCATCTCGTTGAGGTCCGCATCATCCAGCAGGCGATGTTCTTCCAGCTTCCCCTCGACCAGGGCCAGGGTGAACTCCGTGCCATACACAGGAACATTCAGCTCACTCAGAATCCACGGCAACCCACCAATGTGGTCCTCATGTCCGTGCGTCAGCAGAATCGCCTTTACCTTGTCGCGGTTCTCGGTCAGATAGCTGATATCCGGAACGACAATATCCACACCCAGCAGCTCTTCTTCAGGAAACATCAGACCAGCGTCGATGACGATAATGTCATCCTGCCAGCGGAGAGCCATGCAGTTCATACCGAACTCGCCAAGGCCACCCAGCGGAATCATCTTCAATTTATCTTGTGCCATGAATCTTTAATCTTAGCACCGCAGCCCGATCTCCTTTAGAACAGAGCTATTACAGCTTGCTTGGTTGGCGAGCCCTTTTACGCCCTCTTGATCTATGTCCACATTCGGGCATGAGATTCTATCGCTTACGGAACACGGAAGAGTCCGGAGCCCAAAACCAACTTAACCTTACGGAGATCTTTTCTATGTCCACACCAGAGCAGTACGACGCAATCGTCATCGGCAGCGGTGAAGCCGGCAAATTTATCGCGTGGCACCTGGCCTCGCAGGGCAGCCGCGTCATCGCCATCGAAAAGGACGCCATGGGCGGAGCCTGTCCCAACGTCGCCTGCCTCCCCAGCAAGAACATCGTCCACAGCGCCAAAGTAGCGTCCTACTTTCAGCGCGGTTCGGAGTTCGGCATCGTCCATGGCGACTGGCGCGTTGATATGGACGCCGTCCGCGCCCGCAAGCGCAAAATGGTCGACGGTCTCCACGAGGTACACCAAAACAACTTCAAGAAAAACGGAGCCGAGTTCGTCATGGGCTTCGGCAGCCTCACCGGTCCCAAAACAGTACAGGTCGATCTCAACGCCGGAGGCACCCGCGCCCTCACTGCTGACAAGATCTTCATCGACACCGGCTCCCGCGCCACCCTCGACCCCATTCCCGGCCTCCGCGAATCCCGCCCCCTCACCCACATCGAAGCCCTCGAGCTCGACATCCTTCCCGACCATCTCCTCGTCCTCGGCGGAGGTTACGTTGGCCTCGAACTCGCCCAGGCCATGCGCCGCTTCGGCTCCCGCGTCACCGTCATCGAACGCAACCCGACTCTCGCCCACCGCGAAGACCCAGACGTCTCTGAAGCTATCCAACAGCTCTTCCATGACGAAGGCATCGACATCATCACCAGCGCAACCATCAGCAGCATCGAAGGCATCTCCGGAGCAAACGTAAAGCTTCACCTCACGCAGCCCACCGGATCATCCATTCTTGAGGGCACGCACCTCCTGGTAGCCACTGGTCGCACTCCCAACACCCAGAACATGGGCCTCGAACTAGCAGGCGTTCAAACCACCCCGAGCGGCCACATTCAGGTCAACGACCGCCTCGAGACCACCGCCCCCGGCATCTGGGCCATGGGTGACTGCGCCGGCAGCCCTCACTTCACCCACATCTCCTTCGACGATTTCCGGACCGTCCGCGACAACCTCGCCGGAGCAAACCGCTCCACCACGAACCGTCAGGTCCCCTCCTGTACCTTCATCGATCCTGAACTAGCCCACGTAGGCCTCAGCGAAACCGAAGCCAGGCAGCAGGGAATAGCCTACCGTCTCACCAGGCTTCCCATGCTCGCAGTCCTCCGCACCCGTACCCTCTCCGAGACCCGAGGCTTCCTCAAAGCCCTCATCGCCCCCGACGACCGCATCCTGGGCTTCACCGCCTTCGGCACCGGTGCCGGAGAACTCCTCCCAGCCGTACAGCTAGCCATGGCCAACAACTTACCCTACACAGCCATCCGCAACCTCATCATCAGCCACCCCACCCTCGCCGAAGGCCTCGTCAGCCTCTTCTCAGCCGTCCCACCCAACTAATCCGGTCACCACCCTAATTATCGCCAGTTCACAACAACCTCCAGCGGCTCATCGGCCTTCTTCTCAGACTGTGCGAGTATCAGGAACCGCTGACCGTCTTTCGTGACCACAAATGGAGCGCTGCCGCCGAGACTACCGGAGGTAACCGTAGCAGCGTCGAAGAGCGGTTTGGGCATACCGACCTCGAAGGACTCGCCGTCGGTCTTTACATCCACAGCGTAGAACGTGATGCCATAGTGGTAGAACAGCTCCTTGCCGTCCCCGCGCCATCTCGGTATCTCCCCTCCTGTCGTGGATATCTGCCATTTGCCGCGGGGCTGCGACGAGTCCATCGTGAAGCCCTGTACATAGATCTCCGATTTGCCGGATTCAAAAGAGCGATACGCGATCCATCGGCCATTAGGCGAGATCTGACCTTGTTGGGTGCGGTATTGCATATTCTGGAACAGCACGGGCTTGCGGTCTCCGACGAGAGGCAGCACATAGAGATGGGCAGGATTAGAAAGAATCTGGTAGTTGTACACAAGATATTTGCCATCCCGTGACCAGTCTTCGACGTTTTTTTGTCCGATCTTGTCCGCCAACAATAGCTCCGCCGTGCCCGACCCGTCCGCCGGCGTCTGATAGATGTCTCTTTGCCCCAGACGATTCGAAGTGAACGCAATTCGGGTTCCGTCTGGCGACCAGATCGAATCCAGATCGTCTGCAGGGTCGAAGGTCAGCCGTGTCTTCGTGCCGCGTAGCTGGTCAAAGATCCAGATGTCGCGCGTCTTTGTTTGCGGATCGCGGATGCCGATGGCAAGTCTCCTGTCGTCGGGGGAAAGAGCCGGATTCGAGTAATCCGCTTGCTCGCCCATAACGCCGAGTCTCTTGCCGCTGCGATCGACCCATTGCAGTACAGATTCGGGAGAACTACTGCCGTGACGCCACGCCAGCACACCATTGGGGGACGCGGAGAAGATTGCGCCCGGGAATTGGATCGCTGCGTCTATCCGTTCGATGTGGTCTGCGACTCGACGCGGTTCGCCCTGCAACTTCAGATTTCGGAGGTCGAACGGCTGCGCCATCAGCACATCCCCTCTCATGAACAGCAGTTGACCTGGTTCTACATAGGCGGCATTAGCATCCGTGGCAACGATGAGCTTGCGCTCGCTCGAGTCCAGCGAAGCCGCGTAGATACCTTGCTGATCGGGCTTATTGCTCGTAGAGAGATAAATAAAATGCTTTCCATCCGGTAGAAACCGTGGCCACGTCTGGCCAGTTTCGTCCTCCGCCAACGGCCGCAGCGACTTCGGCGCGCCATTGGCCGCATCCACACGGTACAGGACGTGCGCATGTGTAATAAGGATCACCCCATCGCGATTCCATGTTCCCCCTAAGAAGCCAGACGGATTGTCGAACGTGCAGATGGTGACCGGTAACCCTCCCGAAAGATCCACCTTCTGCAGGCTGCCGCGTGAGAAGAATCCGATCTGCCGTCCATCCGGTGACCAGAAGGGACTAATGACGTTAGATCCGGGTGTCGGGATCTCCGTCGCGTTTGCTGCATTCAGGGAACGAACGAAAAGCCTTTTGGCGTCGGTCGAGGTGGCCGCGGCGGTAAAAGCGATGCGTTCGCCGTCCGGCGAGACTGCGGGCAGATCGTAAAAGCGGAAGCTCAATTTATCCGGTGCGGGTATCTCAAAACGGACCTCCGAGGCCTCGGCCGGCTTCTTCCATATGCGTGCCAGCATCGCCAGCGACCCAAGCAGCAGCAACCCCGCAAGGCCTGACACCAGCCACGCCAGAGTTTCGCGATTGCGACGTTTGGCCAAAACTGGCGCCGGAATGCCCGCCTTTGAACCAGCCTCCGCTATCCATTCCAGCTCACTCTGCAGATCGCCGGCACTCTGCCATCGATCGTCCGGCGACTTGGCAAGGCATCTCCGAACGATACGATCCAGCGCAGGCGAGGCCATCGGCTGCATCGACGAAACCGGCGGCGGATCGTCCGACATAATCGAAGCAATCAGGCTCGCGTGGCTCGAACCTTCAAAACTCTTGCGGCCAGTGACCATCTCGTAGAGCATCGCCCCAAACGAGAAGATATCGGACCGCGCATCCGTCTCTTGCCTTCCAGTTGCTCAGGAGACATGTATTGAAAGGTGCCGACGATCGTTCCTTCGACCGTAAGGGGCTTCGAGACCGTGGGACTCGAGACGTTCGTTCCCGAGAGCACCACCGGCTCCGCCACTTTAGCCAATCCGAAATCGAGCAGCTTAGCCCCGCTACGCGTCAACATCACGTTGCCTGGCTTCAGGTCCCGGTGGATCACTCCCTTGTGGTGCGCGGCATCGAGGGCACTGGCAATCTGAATCGCAATCCGGAGCGCTTCATCGATCGGCAAAGCCCCTTTGTGAAGCCGGGTCTCGAGTGTCTCTCCCTCCAGATACTCCATCACTAGGTACTCCACCGACTCCTCGCGGCCGATATCGTAGAGTGCGCAGATGTGCTGATGATTCAGGCTGGAGATGGCCCGCGCTTCCCGTTCGAAGCGTTCTGTAAAGCGGCCTTTGCATATCTTGATGGCAACGTTACGGTCAAGACGAGTGTCGCGGGCAATATAGACTTCGCCCATTCCCCCGGCGCCCAGCGGCGCAAGGATCTCGTACGGCCCCAACCGCGTCTTGGTTGCTAAGGGCATACGCGAGCATGATACATGGCCGCACTTTGCATGAGACCCCGTCGTAGGACGAAGCACTGAAGGTCCCTGGGTGGCAAATCCGTCGTCGCATCAAGGTACCCCAGGGCTTAGCCTTGGTCTCTCTATAAGCGGCAAAATCCGGTCATGGCATCTGGGTACCCCAAGGTTTTAGCCTTGGGTCTCTCTGGATCAGGCAAGCGAGAGGGGCTTTAGCCCCTGGGGTATGCCCTCCTATCCGAGTCCACACAAAAACGTGGCATCCGCTATCCACGGTTGCCACGCTTTTAACCATCAGTTACCGCCCAGTTACCGCAGAATATCTTCCAAAACCAGCGAAAGCTCAGTCTTCTCGTCCCGATATTTAACAATCACCGGAGCCGCCACACTAAGCCCCCACTCCGCGCCCTTGCCCTTCGAAACCGCCCGCGACCCCGGCACCACCACAGCACCCTCAGGAATCACCAGCGGAGACTCAGCCGAAGCCTTGTAAACCTCGCCACGCACCAGGTCATACACCGGAGTTCCCCGCGTCAGCACGGTCCCGGCCGCAATAACAGCGCGTTTCCGCACCACTGTCCCCTCATAAACCCCGGTATTTCCACCCACAAGCGCGTCATCCTCAATAATGACGGGGCTAGCGTTCACTGGCTCCAGCACGCCACCAATCTGCGCCGCCGCACTCAGATGCACCCGCTTCCCAATCTGCGCACAACTCCCCACCAGCGCATGCGAGTCCACCATAGTCCCCTCGTCCACATAAGCCCCGACGTTCACATAAGCCGGCGGCATCACCACAACTCCTTTAGAAACATAGGCTCCAGACCGCACACTCGACCCGCCCGGGACCACCCGCACCCCATCGGCAACCGTAAACCGCCGGGCGGGATAAGTCGCCTTATCCACAAACGCAAACCCCTCCGGACACCCCATCTCCGCCAGCGCCCCAAGCCGAAACCCCAGCAAAATCCCACGTTTCACCCACGCATTCACCCGCCAACCAAGCGGCTCAGAAGCATCGGGCTCCGCCGACCGCAACTCGCCACTCTCCAGTGCACTCCGCAGCTCAAAAAAAACTGCCTCAGCCTCACCATTCCCCACCGCCGCAGCACCCTGCGCAAACCAATACTCAATCCGCTCTTGCAAATTCACACATCACCTTTTCTTATCAGTTATTTACGACCGGCCAGCCACGACACCAACCAGCAATCCAAGCTCGCTCAGCAACTTCTCCAACTTGCCCCGAGTGCCATCCGACACAGGAACCATAGGCAGACGAAGTACATCCTCACCCCGCCCAATCATCGCGAGCACAGCCTTCACAGGAGCCGGACTAGCCTCCCAGAAGTGCGCCTGCATCAGCCGGAAAAATTCCCGATTAATTCTCCGCGCCGTCGCCCAGTCGTTCTCCAGCGCAGCCCGCACCATCCGCGACATCTGCCCTGGAATCACATTCGAAGCCACCGACACCAGCCCCGCCCCGCCCAGCGCAATCACCGGCAGCGCAACCGAGTCGTCCCCGGCAAAAACTTTAAAACCCTGCGGAGCAGTCGTAATCAGCTCCGTAATTTGCGCAATATTCCCGCTCGATTCCTTGATGCCAATCACGTTCTTCAACTCAGCCAACCGCAGCACGGTCGCCGGCTCCAAATTTGCGCCCGTCCGCCCTGGAATGTTGTACAGAAGCACCGGCAGATCGGTCGCCTCAGCGATAGCGCGGAAGTGGTGATACTGCCCCTCCTGCCCCGGCTTGTTGTAATAAGGATTCGCCGTCAGAACACCCGTCAACCCACGCACCCGATGCAGCTTTTTAACCTTTGCAACCGCTTCATGCGTAGCATTGTGCGTGCATCCAGCAAACACCGGAACTCGCCCCGCCGCCGTCTCGACTACGACCTCGATCACCCGCAGCCACTCGGCCTCGCTCAGCGTCGCAGCCTCACCCGTCGTCCCGCAAGGAATCAAAAAATTAATTCCGCTCTCAATCTGCCAATTCACCAGCGACTGAAGCGCGGGCTCGTCAATCGCGCCATCCCTCCGGAAGGGAGTTACCAGCGCCGTTCCACAACCCATCAAATCCATAATGATTGCAAGTTTACAGCTTAGCGCCTATGGATTTCATCGTCTCCCGAAACCAATTCGAAGCGGCCACAGAAAAAGGCCCCGGCAGCGTCCCGCCGAGGCCCTTCTTTCCGCCAGTCAGCAACTAAGCCATAATCAGCCCGCGATGCAGCTCCGAGGGCACATGGTACTCCGGCATATACAGCGACGCGCCGTTCACCGTTCCCGGTGCCATATCCATGCACTTCACGAAAGCCGTCTGGAACTTCTCCATCTCCTGCTTCGTTCCAACGGTCACCCGAACGTAAGTCGGCATCGCCGCCCACGTACGGCCAATCGCGACGTTCTCCTTCAACATCGCCTGCTGGAACTCACGGCCCGGGCGTTTCACGTCCACCATGAACATATTGCCCTGCGAGCCAGGAACAATCTTGTAACCCTTCTTCGTCAGGAACTCCAGCGTCTCCGAACGAACGTCCGAGTTGATCTTCTTGCGAAGCGGCACAAGGTCCTTGTCCTGCAGGCTGGCGCGCGCTCCGGCCGAGCTTGTAATCGAGATGCTCGCAAGGCTCCGGCTCGGTCCGCCCACGTTGTTAAACTTTGCCAGCAGATCAGGCCGTCCAACCGCAAAGCCTGCTCGCAGACCGGCCATGCCATAGATCTTCGAGAACGTCCGCATCACAATAATGTCTTTGTCCTGCGCGACCAGGTCGATCACCGAATCATCGTTCGAGAAATGGTGATAAGCCTCATCGACGATCACGACCGAACCAGCTGGCTTGTTGTTCACCAGCCAGACGATATCTTCCTTGGGCGTCATCGTGCCGGTCGGATTGTTCGGATTCACGATGTAGTATGCGCCGGGCGAGGGATGCGCCTTCAGCATCGCTTTCACGTCATGAGCATAAGTAGCGGTCAGAGGAACTGGGAACTTCTGAGCTTTCATCGTATCGGCCGCGCGGGGACCCTGCTCATAGCTCGGGTCGCCATAGACCAGCGGCTTGTCCGGTCCAATGTTCGACATCAGCGCCAGATCGAGCGGTCCACCGGATCCGGGAAACAGCGCAGAGTATCCGCGCTTCAAACCAAACTGCTCGTTGAAGACCGTCAGTGTCTTCATCGTCTCGTCAAAGTGGTAGCGGCCCCCCAACGGGGCAGTGGTACAGATCGCATCCAGCGCGGACTTCGCTGGCCCCAGCGGGTTTTCATTCGAGCTGATGATGACTGTGTCAGCCGAAAGCTGACGCATCTCGCCCATATCCGACATGCCTCCCATGCCGCGACGCCCGCTCTGCGCTGGAGCCGCGGCTGCGTTCTGCGCCGCGGCAAACGCCGGAAACGAGGTAGCGGCTGCCGAGGCTGCCCCAAGAATGCGCATGAACGATCTGCGCGATACACCTGTGCTGTTAGCGGAATTCATATGTGGTTCTCCTCTACGAATAAACTGCGGTTGAGATGTAGGAATGCGATAACGCAACGACAGAAGGACGAATACCGACTGCGGACCAGATACATATTCCCTGCCGGCGGATGAACTCACTCAGCAGCAATAACTTTTGGCGGAAACACGAATACAGACGAACCGGATGCGCGTTGAGTCTCAATGTAACGCGAATTTACTGCAAATGCCACGAAAATTTTTCTATCAGTCGCTAAAACCTGCTAGAGACGCATGTTTTGTAGCTGCACGCATATTCGACCGCACCAGTGAAGGCTAGAAGTGACAGTAAACACAGGAAATATCTTGCCTCGCCACCAGCCGCATGAGATATTAACCACTCGAAAAGGAGGATGCCCGATGACGAAAAACACGCAAGCTTGCCCGCGCGATATACGTCTGTTTCATGCAGTACGTAGCCGGGTAGCCTGCTTTCTCTTCAGCTAATCTCAGCTGCTTCCATGCAAACTAAAGCGTTGCTCTCTCCTGAGTAGTCATGGATCGGGTAGGGAAGCGCGTTATTCCAAACTCAATTGACCTAACCGTCGACGTTGATGTCGTGTCACAGTATTGCGCCAATGTCCTCCCTGGTCCTCGCCTCCAGCGCTGCCGCTGGTTAGAAAGGTCTGTTATGGGCAGTATTTACGTCAAGAACGGAACGCCGATCGGCGCAGCGTCCTTGTGCAACACATGCAGCCACGCGCATATCGTCGAAGGTTATCGTGAATCCGAAGCGATAGTGCTTTGTACCTATGCGTCCTACGACCGAGCCTTGTTTATCCCGTTCAAGGTCAAGTCGTGCTCCAACCACTATGACAAGGCACGCCCTACCTGGGAGCAGATGGAAAAGCTCGCCTTACCCGTCACCCCGAAGAACACCTACAAGACTGTAGGCTTCCTCACAACGGTCAAAGTTGAAAGTGATTCTGAGGAAGATGAGTCCTGCAACGAATAACAACCAATGGCCCGGTTCGCCATATCCTCGGCGACCGGGCCGCTTCGTCTACACCCACTCACCTTTGCGCATCAACGGCTCAGCCGAACCGTCTGCTGCGATCCCATACACATCCATCTCACCCGACCCAATCATCCAGTCCACATGGATCAGGCTCTCGTTCGCTCCACGCGCCGCCAGCTCCGCCGCATCCATCTTCTCGCCGCCGATGATGCACGTCGAGTAGGCCTGCCCCAGCGCAATATGACTCGCCGCATTCTCATCGAACAGTGTGTTCCAGAACAGCACCCCACTCTGCGCAATCGGCGAACCATGTGGCACCAGCGCAACCTCACCCAGCCGCCGAGCGCCATCATCGGTCGAGATCAGCCGGTTCAAAACATCCTCACCCGCCGTAGCCTTCGCCTCGACGATCCTCCCGCCTTCAAACCGCACCTCGATATTCTCAATCAACGTACCTTGGTGCGACAGGGGCTTCGAAGCCCGCACCGTTCCATCCACGCGATCCTTATGCGGAGTCGTAAAGCACTCCTCGGTAGGAATATTCGGTTGGCAATAAACCCCATTGCCCGCCGTAGTCCCGCCTCCAGCCCACAGATGATCGTCCGCCAGCCCAACCACCAGATCCGTCACAGGATTCTTGAAGTGCAACGCCGAATACCGCTTCGCATTCAGCATCTCCACGCGCTTCTTCAGCCGTTCTCCATGCTGCTGCCACTCTACAACCGGATCATCCACATTCACGCGAGACGAAACAAAGATAGCCTCCCAGAGCTTCGCCACCGCAACATCCTCCGGCTCACCCGGAAACACCAGCTTCGCCCACTCCGGCGTCGCACAAGCCACAATCGTCCAGTTGATCTCATGCCGAGTGATCAGCTCCATGGCCGGCTTACCTGCTTTCGAAGCCGCAACATTCGCCCGAGCCACTTTCGCTGGATCCTGCTTAGCCAGCAGCGCCGGATTTCCACCCGCAATCGCCAGCCGCGCTGCCCCGCTCTTGAACCCCGCCGCAATCCCATCCTGCAGCCACACCGGAGCAAAATCGAAGCTCGCATCCGGCCCATACTCATACCGCGCCAGCACACTCGGATCGTCTGAATAGAACGTCGTCACCAGCAGCGCCCCAGCCTTATACGCCTGCTCAGTAATCTTCCGAGCGAGCGGCAGCGCCTCCATCGGCGCCGACATGATCAGCTCCTGCCCAGCACGCAGCCCCAGCCCTACCCGCACGGCGACCTCAGCCAGTCTGTCCAGCTTCTCATCCAACGTCAAATCAGAAAACTTCGTGGTCACTACTGCTTCTGCAACACTCATGATCATCCTTCCATTCCGACCAAACGCAACCCGCACCTACATCTGCGAATAAACATCCTGAAAGTCGTAGCAGCCCGTCCGCGTCGACAACCACTCAGCCGCCCGCACCGCGCCCTCAGCAAAACTACGCCGCGAGTACGACTCATGCGTCAGCACCAACTTATCTGCGTCGCTCTTCGCCTCAAGAACATGCGTCCCCGCGGCATCACCCACACGATGAGCCGTAATCGGAACCTCGCCTATTCCCGTCGACCGTTTCACCACCTCGGACAGACTAATCGCTGTCCCAGAAGGCGAATCCAGCTTCGTGACATGGTGAGTCTCTTCGATCGAAAATTTATATCCGGCACTCTTCAGCAGCTCGCCCATCTTCGAAGCCAGCTGCAGCATCACCTGCACACCGATGGAGAAATTCGTCCCATAAAGCAGCCCGGCCTGCTTGCGTTCCACAAGCTCACGAGCGTTCTGCAACCTGTCGTACCAACCCGTCGTGCCGACCACCATCTTCGCGCCGGTCGCCAGCACCGCCTTCATGTTCTGAACTACAGCCTCTGGAGAGGTGAAGTCGATCACCACATCAAACCCCGCCACAAACGGCGGCGTCAGCGCCGAAGCATTCGCATTCTCTTTAGCATCGAGCACATGCACGCTGTGGCCGCGCTCAGCCGCAACCTCGGCCACCAGCTTCCCCGTCTTGCCCTGTCCCAGAACCAGTACCCGCATGCGTCCCTTTCCTAAACCTTGCTCTCGACCGGTACGCGCGCCGCGACATCAAACACCGTCTCATCAGGATTCGCGAAGAAGTATCCGTGCAAACTCCGCACCGCCTCATCCACATCTTCCTCGTCGATCATGAAGCTCATGTTGATCTCGCTTGCCCCCTGCGAAATCATCCGCACATTCACATGGCTGATTGCCGAAAAGACCTGCCCCGCAATGCCGTTATGCCCGCGAATATCCTCGCCCACCAGGCAAACCAATGCCTTGTGGCCCTCAAGCTTCACATCGGCAATCTTGGCCAGCTCCGAACAGATCTCCGGCAGCCGTTCATTCGAATCAACCGTTAGCGAGATGCTCACCTCACTCGTTGAGACCATATCGATGGCGCACTTGTACTTGTCGAACACATCGAACACGGCCTTCAGATACCCGTGCGACATCAGCATCCGGCTCGCCACAATGTCGATGATCGTCAACCGCTTCTTCGCCGCGATGCTCTTGAACGGATTCTTGCACTTCGCCGCCACCGCCGTGATCTTCGTGCCTTCATTCTCTGCATTGCGCGAGTTCAACACCCACACCGGTATGCTCTTCTGAACCGCCGGCAGAATCGTCGCTGGATGCAGCACCTTCGCTCCAAAGTAAGCAAGCTCAGCCGCCTCTTCAAAGCTGATCGCCTTCACCCGCAGCGCATCCGGACAGATCCGCGGGTCGGTCGTCATAATTCCGTTGACGTCGGTCCAAATTTCAATCGCGCCAGCATGCAGACCACCGCCCACCAGGGCCGCCGTGTAGTCACTGCCGCCGCGCCCCAGCGTCGTCGTAATGCCTTCGACGTTCGAGCCAATAAACCCGCCCATCACCGGAGTCTTCCCTGCCAGAATTAGCGGCAGCACCAGCTCCGTGAGCTTCTTCTCAATCTCGTCCTCCAGCGGAGCTGCCTTGCCATAGTTGCTATCAGTAATAACGCACGTGCGTGCATCGACATGAGCGCCATTCATCCCACGCTGCTCAAAAGCTTCCGCCACAATCTTGCTCGAAAGCCTCTCGCCGAAGCTCACCACAAGGTCATTCGTCCGCGGAGTCAACTCACCCACCGCAGCGATACCTCGCAGCAAATCATCCAACGAATCGAACTCCAGATTCAGCGCAGGCTGTATCGCGACAAACCGCCCGTTCTCGAGCAGCTCCGCCGTCGTATCGATATGCCTATGCCGCAGCCTCGCACTGATCGCCAAAGCGCCGGCCTTGTCGCCCCGTCCTGCTGCACTCGCGGCAGCCAGCAACTGATCGGTCACCTTCGCCATGGCCGAGACAACAACCACAGTCTCGAGCCCGCGCTTCCTGCGTCCACCCACAACCGCCGCCGTTCGTTCGATCGCCTTCGCATCTTCGACCGACGTTCCGCCGAACTTCATCACGACTAGCTTTTCCCGAACTGTACTCAAGCCGTCACCGCCACTTGTGCTGCAACTGGCTTCGCGTTCACGCCCAGCTTATCCAGCTTGCCCAGCAGCGCCAGCACCTCGGCGTTCAGCAAAGCCGCCCCAGCCGCGCCGCGAATCGTATTGTGAGAAAGCACCACAAACTTCCAGTCCAGCAGAGTGCACTCACGCAGGCGTCCAACCGTAGCCGCCATGCCACGCCCGCGCATCCTGTCCAGACGAGGCTGCGGCCGATCCACCGCCGCATCGTACTCAACCGGTTGCTCAGGAGCAGTAGGCAAATGCTGATCCTGCACAAAATGACGCAGTGGAGCAAACTCACTCCAAGCCGCCAGGATCTCCTCCCGCGTAGCCTTCCGCTTGAACTTGATGCTCACGCACTCGGTATGCCCATCCTCGACCGCCACGCGGTTGCAATGCGCGCTCACCTTGGCATCCAGCATCTCGATGCGGTTGCCATCCAGTCGGCCCAGCAGCTTGCCGACCTCCTCCTGCATCTTCTCCTCTTCATTCTTGATGAAGGGAACAACATTGCCCAAAATATCCAGCGAAGCCACGCCCGGATATCCCGCGCCGCTCACCGCCTGCATCGTGCTCACAAACAGGCTCTCAATCCCGAACCGTTCTTCCAGTGGCTTCAGCGCCAACACCAAACCAATCGCGCTGCAATTCGGATTCGTGACGATATACCCGCCCTTGCCGCCATTGGCCTTCCGCCAGCTCTGCGTCTCGATCAAGTCGAGATGGTCGGCGTTCACCTCCGGGACCACCAGCGGCACATCGGCCACCATCCGGAAGGCGCTCGAGTTCGAGATCACCGCGCATCCGGCAGCCGCAAACCTCGGCTCCAGATCCCGGGCAATGTCAGCATCCAGCGCCGCAAAGATAATCTTCGGCAGCTCACCCTCGCACAGCTCCGGAACATTCGGCTGCACCGTCATCTCGGCGATCTTCTTCGGCAGCGGCGTATCCAGCTTCCACCGGCACGCCTCGCCGAACGTCTTGCCCGCACTGCGATCGCTCGCCGCCAGCCACGTGATCTCAAACCACGGGTGATTGTTCAATAACTGAATAAATCGCTGCCCGACCATTCCGGTCGCGCCAAGGATCCCAACTTTGCGCCGTTCCATAGTTCTTCAAGAATAACGCGGTCTATTCCTTAACGTCACCGTCATAGCTGCAAACAAGGCATTTTTGACACAAACGTGTCCCAATCGGTGTTCATCCGTGCAAATCGGTGTTAGGCCTTCATCCTCACCAGGCTCAGTGACTCACCCGCCGCTTCATCTGATGTCCGCCGCCGCTCCAGACCAACACCGCCACAACCAGATGAATAAGAAACCACAGGCTCACGCCCTGATCGAGATAAATCAGCCAAAGAACCAGCGCGCGCGGCAGCAGGATTGCAATTATCAAAGGAATCAGGCCATGCGGATGGAAGGGAATCAGCACACCTTGAAACCAGGCCACAACCAGCGCGATTCGCGGCAGAAACAGCGAAAAGACCAGAAACCATAAAGGAAGCCGATGAATCACCAGAACCAGGCTGAAACTGTGTTCCTCAACCTGCTGCAACATCGCTGCACCAGCCAGAACCGCCGTCATCATCATCCCCGTCTCCTATTTCATCGAATACGTAAACTCCGCCTTCTCTGACTCCTTCGGTGCAACCGTTACCTTTATCGTCTGTTCGCCCATCTTCTCGTGGACAGCCGCCAGTGTATACGTTCCCGCCGGCAGGCCCTTAATCTCGAACCGCCCCTCCGCGTCCGTCACCGCAAAAAATGGCGTAGCCGACACATTGATGAACGCATTCATCCACGGATGGTTATTGCATCGCACCGGCATCATCACTTCAGGCTGATCGAACCGCTTCTGTTGCGGCGACCCCTTCGCTGCCTGCGAAACATCCATCGTCTCATTCCCCGCCACTGCCGGCATGGCGTGAACGTTATGCATCGTCGCATCCGAGTTCCGGAACTCCACCGTTCCCCCGCGCATCAGGGCAATCACGTGCGGCGTATACCGGCACCCCACCTGATCCATCACCACCGGCTCAGACGAACGCATAGGAGCGGCCATCGCCGCCGCGGGTCCATCCTTTACATAGATATAGACATTCGCCAGCTTGCCGTCCTTCACGACAAACTGCTCGGCAAAATTCTCCCCGCCCACCATCGAGCACACCGGATCCATGCTCATATCGATCTTCAACCGCTGCGGAGCCTTCCCCGCAAAGTGCACCGTCCCGCTCACCGCTCCCAGCGTCGCCGGATCGAGCGCAGCAGCCGCAGGTGCCACCGGTTCCGTTCGCCTGGCCTCATCGCCAATCGGCTTAGCCTGTCGAACCGCATCACTCGGCTTGCACCCCACCAGCCCAGCCAGGGCCGCACCCATCACCAGCCAACCACACATCCGTCTCATGCAATCCCACTCCTCTTCCGTAATCGACTAAAGAACCGCAAGCAGAACTAAGCCCCAGCCGCCACCGGAGCCTCCATCGCCTTCAGTACCGCATCTGCAAAGGCCTTCGTCCCACTTGTGCCGCCCACATCCTTCGTCAGCACCTTACCCTCGCGATACACCTGCTCCAGCCCAGCCTGCACGCGCTCCGCGGTCTCAGGCTCGTTGATGTGATGCAGCATCAGCACCGCGCTCTGCAACAGCGCCGTCGGATTCGCCATGTCCTTGCCAGCAATATCCGGAGCCGACCCATGCACCGCCTCAAAGATCGCGCACTCCGTCCCCAGGTTCGCCCCCGGAACCAGTCCAAGCCCACCCACAAACGCACTGCAAAGATCGCTCAGAATGTCGCCATACAGATTCTCGGTCAACAAAACGTCGTACTGGTAAGGATTCATCACCAACTGCATGCAAGCGTTATCGACAATATGCTCGTGATACGCCACCTCAGGAAACCCCAGCGAAACATCCCGGCAGCAGCGCAGAAACAGCCCATCTGACAGCTTCATAATGTTCGCCTTGTGGATCGCATGCACCTTCTTGCGCCCATGCTTCCGCGCATAGTCGAACGCAAACTTCGCAATCCGCGTCGAGCCCTTCGACGTAATCACCTTCAGCGCCTGCACCACCCCGGGAACGACCTCATGCTCCAACCCCGCATAAAGATCCTCCATATTCTCGCGAACAATAATCAAATCAACATCCGGATACTTGGTCTTCAACCCCGGCAGATTCTTCACCGGCCTGAAGTTCGCAAACAGCTCAAACTTCTTCCGTAGCGTCACGTTGATCGAGGCAAACCCGCCGCCCACCGGAGTCGTCACCGGCCCCTTCAGCGCCACGCGGTTCTCTTCAATCGACTCGTACAGCTCCTTCGGAATGTACTCCCGCGTCTTCTCGAAAGCCTCCGCACCCGCCAGATGCCTGTGCCACTCAAACCGCACACCCGTAGCCGCGCCGGCAGCCTCCAAAATGCTCACCACCGCGCTCGAAACCTCCGGTCCAATACCATCGCCCGGAATCAACGTAATCTTGTGTGTCTTCATCGTCATCCTGCTTCCGTTACTTTCTCTTCCTGTGATCTTTTCCGCTCAGCAGCTCTTCCAGTTCCTGCTTGAACTCCCGCACATCCTTGAAGTCCCGATAAACGCTCGCAAACCGTATATAAGCCACCGTGTCGATGTCCTTAAGCCGAGTCATAATCAACTCGCCCACCTCGCTGGTCGACCGCTCCCGCTCTGGCGAATCCACTACATACGCTTCAGTCTCATCGACGATCTGCTCCAGCTTTATCGCCGAAACAGGCCGCTTCTCGCAGGCATGCAGCAGCCCACTCAGCACCTTTTGCCGATCGAACTTCTCCCGTCGCCCATCTTTCTTGACCACCATGTACGGAATCTCATCGATCCGCTCATACGTCGTAAAGCGCTTATTGCACCCTTCGCACTCACGTCGTCTGCGAATCGAGTCCGCCTCTTTACTCTCGCGCGAATCAACTACTCGATCCTGGGCAAATCCACAGTAAGGACACTTCATCGGAATACTTCGATTCTAGCAGTGGGTTCCCAAGTTTCGTAGGAGAGGGTTTTTCCATGTGCATACGTGCAAAGCTCTTCTTTGCCGCTAGCATGCTTCCATGACGCAAAAGGAGCAAGTTCAGCGAACCTCATCGACTGACGTAGGGTTTAAGTACCCAAGAAAAGTGTCGCGCCTGATGCTGACCGGTTTTATGGGGGCCGGCAAATCCACAGTCGGCGAATTACTTGCTGGGCAGATCCACTGGGCTTTCCTTGACGTCGACAAACATATTGAGCAATCCGCAGGAGCGACCGCGGCAAATCTGTTTGCCGCTTTGGGCGAGCCCAGCTTTCGCAGCCTCGAGTCTGATGCTTTGTCCCATGCATTAGGTCAATCAGACACTGTCGTTGCGCTGGGTGGAGCGGCGATTGACCTGCCGAGGAACCAACAGCTTCTCGCCTTAAGTCCCGACACCCTGATCGTTTTCCTCGATGCTCCCTTCGCCACACTTATCGAACGATGCCAGCAACAAGCGCAAAGAGGTGATTCCACCTATCGCCCCCTGCTGAAGAACCTCGAAGTGGCACATGCTCGCTTCATAACGCGCCGATCTTTGTATGCGGCTCATTGCCATCTAACGATAGACGTCGCGAAAAAAAATCCTAATGAGGTTGCAATAGCTATCCAACATAGGCTGCGAGATAAGAAAGGAAGGGCTTAACAGATTTCCTTCCACTAGCTTCTCTTACACTCTGCCGACACCTTCTTTATCCGATTCGATCGCGCTCTCTTCGGTGACCTTTTTCAGACTCACATGTTCCACCCGCGCATAAATCAGCCCCGTAGGAATGATGCAGAGAAACGTCACCACCAGCAACACTGCCCCACAAGCCGTCGCCGCTTCAATCGGAGCCCCATATAGCGTATGCATCGCCGCAGCCGTCACCGCAATCTGCGTGAACCATCCGATGATCGGCAACTGCAGCAGAGAACCGCCGATACTAGCTGCCATCAGCAGCATCGTCCGCGAGAACGTCAGCCCCGCCAACTCCGGCGTGTGTACAAACGCATGCGCCGTCTGCAGGTACGCCATCCCAATCATCCCCCACATCAACAGCGAAATCGCCGTCACCACCCCAAACTCACGCGCCGACTCAATCGCATTCAATCCATCGCGAAACCCCAGGATCTTCGTCGAAACGCTCTCCCCCAACCCCTTTGACAACGCCCCCAGCGCGGCCCGAGCAAACCCAGCCACGGCTCCACCCGCAAACCGAACCACCCCGGCGAACACCGCAATCGCCAACGTAGCCGCCAGACTCAGCGCCCCTGCTCGCACAAACACGTCATGATGCGGCAAATCCCTCGGAGTAAACGCCAGCGCAGTCGAAAAAATCAACGCCGCCGCTCCCAGATCAAACATCCGCTCGATCGTATACACCGCCACTTGAGAACTAAGCGGCAACCCAGTCCGCCGAGCCACTAGATAAGGCCGAGTCAAATCCGCCAGTCGCCCAAACACCGCCACCGCCGTAAATCCAATAAACTGCGACCCCAGCAACGACGTCGCAGGCACCTTCTTCGTCGGCGAAACAAACACGCTCCACCGCACTGCCCGCAAAAAATACGTTGCATAGATCAGCGCAATCGCAAAGGCAATATGCACCGGGCTCGCATGACGCAGCTGCTGCCAGAACATCGCCCAATCAAATTGCACCTTATCGCGAAACACAAACACAATCACCGCAAGCGCCACAATGGCGACAACCCAGAGCACACCACTCTTCTTATTCATCGTTATCTCTCATCGTCAAAGCGAGAATGGCGCCTGCCTCATCCCTTACTCGGACGCTCTTGCTGAGTCATCTGCTTGCGCCGATTAAACTCCCGAATCACCCGCGCCACATAAGCCCGTGTCTCGCGGTAAGGAGGCACCCCATGATACTTGTCCACCGCCCCTGGCCCCGCGTTGTAAGCTGCCAGCGCCAGCGCAAGATTATCGTGATACCGCGTCAGCAGAGAATCCAGATAAGCCGTCCCACCCGCAATATTCTCGTCCGGCCGAAACGCATCCTGAACTCCAAGCTCCCCGGCAGTTCCCGGCATCAGCTGCATCAATCCCTTTGCACCCGTCCGCGAAACCGCCCGCACTTGCCCACCGCTCTCAGCCCGCACGACACTCGCCAGCAGATCCGCATCGATGTTGTGCTCCCCGCCCGCATGAGCCAGCATCTCCCGCATCTCCGCCTTCGTCAGAGCAGTCACAGGAGCCACTGCGGTCGGAGCCACAGGAGTCTTCGCCATCTCCGGAGAGTCTTCAGGGGTCAGCGGCAGATCCGCAATCGTCTCCACCCGAGCCACTGCATCCCCAGCAACCTCAAGGTAGTTCGTCTCCGAGCGCTTACCCACCAGGTAAAGTCGGATCTTATCCCCCACAACCTCGCGTCGCACGCAATCCAGCTCGAATCCATTCTTCAGCGTCACATGCTCAGCCGCCCGCGCCATCGGACACACCGCCAGCGCCAGCATCATCACCGAACTAAACCGAAATGCCACCATCAAAGCCTACCACCGCAGCCCCATCTCGCAACTCCCACTATCGAGCCACCTGCAGTGCCCCAGCAAACTTCCCTGCCAGCGCAGCCTCGATTACCTCGGCCACTCCATCCTCATCATGCCGCTTGCCCACCGCCCACCCACGCCCGACAGCCATCTCCTTCAAATCCTCCGGAGCATTCGCCATCAACACCGCCCGCCCAGCAACCTCCAGCATCGACACGTCGTTCCAGTTATCCCCAATAGCCACAATCTCTTCGACCCCCACACCCCTATCCGCAGCCAAACGCAACAGCGCCGACCCCTTACTGCACCCAGCCGGCAAAATGTCCACAATACTCAAATCCCGCACCGGATACTCCGTCCTGTGCAGCGCAACCTCCACTCCTGCAGCCCACTCCTGAGGCCCCAGCCCCACAGCCGACACCCCCGGATGCTCCAGCAGCCGCGCCTCCGCCCGCCGCATCCTCTCCACCGTCCCGCAAAGCATCATCTGGATCGGATCCTCCCCCTCCAGCGCCTTCTCAATCGGATTCACATGCGCAATATAAGGCTCATTCGCCACCATCCACTTGCCAATGCTTCCATGCAACTCCTCCAACTCCTCCACCACCAGAGCCCCCCGGTCATCCTCTCCATCCGGTCCCACCCTGTCGAACGTCATCACCAGCGAGTTCCTGAACTCCTCCACATGCCCACAAAGCCACTGCGCCGTCTCCTTCGGAAGCAGCGTCCGCTCCAGCAACCTCGCCCCCATCGTTCGAACCACAGTCCCATTCGAGCTGATCAGCCCATTCTCCTCCCCCAGCCCAAGCCCCCTGAGCTGCCGCATGGCATAACAGTGCCGCCGCCCCGTCGCGACCACCACCTCAACCCCCGCCGTCTCAGCCGCCTTCAGCGCCGCCAGGTTCCGAGAGCTCACCTGCCCATCAGCCCCCAGCAACGTCCCATCCATATCCACAGCAATCATTCGCACCAGAAAAATCCTCGCCTGTATATTCTCTCACCCACCCTGCATAAATATCCATAAGCAACTAATTATCAATAAGTTACCGGAAATTCATTGGACTTCGGCCTCCCCGCCTGCCACACTCGATACAGGCATCACAAAGGCTTGTTTATGTTTCACAATCATCCATTGAGCTCCGTAAGGAGCACCTCCCCTGTAATCCTCGACACCACCCGAATCCAACCCCAAACCGGCACGACGGTCCACCTCGAACCCCTTACGCCCCCAGCCCGACTCACACTCGTACCTTCAGGCGGAGGCCCAACCCCGGCAAAGGGCCCGACCCCACTCGTCGAACTGATCGCCATCTCCGCCCACCGCTGCTCGTCCTTCTTCGCCGAAGCTGCAGTGCTGGTCCTGGTCCTGGCCCTCCTCGACCGCTTCATGCTCAAAGGCCGCATGGAACTCGGCTGGACCGCAAGCGCCTTCACCATCAGCCTCACGCTGCTCGCAGCCAGCATAGCCACAGACTTCTCCGCCCGCCGCTGGCTCCAACGCCATTAGTAATCGCGTTGTCGCCTTTCTTGTTTGTCATCCCCGAAGGGGATCTGCTTTGCCATTGCCGTTGCGGTTGCTGTTGCTCTTTTGGTTGTCATCCCGCAGGGATCTGCTGTTGCCTTTCGCTTTTCACCGTCCGGCCCAAAAATCGTCATCTCGACCGAAGCAGCTCACAGTTTTATCGTGAGCTGCGCAGTAGAGAGACCCCGCATTTCGTCTTTGTCGTTGTCTGTTTTTAATCGGTGCCCTCGGTGCGGATCGGTGTTAGGCCTTCATTTCTTAGTACGATTGAATCTATGCCCGCTATCACCTCCCTCGAGTGCTCTCGCTGCCACCACCACGTCTCCGCCGACACCCCGCAGACCCTCTGCCCCCTCTGCGCCGGCTCCCTTTACGTCCGCTACGACATGGACAAGCTCAAGCAGACCGCCCGCCGCGAAGCCCCGGCCGAGAAAGCCGACGCCAGCCCTTCCAGCCTCGGCATGTGGCGCTACTCTGACGTCCTCCCCGACGTCACCCCGGTCACCCTCGGCGAAGGCTGGACCCCGATGCTCCACAGCAAGCGCTACCCAGGCCTCTACATCAAGGAAGAAGGCGCCAACCCCACCGGCACTTTCAAAGCCCGAGGCCTCGGCCTCGCCGTCACCATGGCAAAGCACTACGGCCTCCAGCACCTCGCCGTCCCCTCTGCAGGCAACGCCGCCGGAGCACTAGCCGCCTACGCCGCCGCCGCCGATATCAAAGCCCACATCTTCATGCCCCAGGACGTCCCCTTCGCCAACTACCTCGAAGGCATCCTCTACGGAGCCGACGTCACCATGGTCGACGGCCTCATCTCCGACTGCGCCCGCATGGTCGGCGAAAACATCAAGGCCCAGCGCGAAGCCAACACCCCGCCCGAACAAATCTGGTTCGACATCTCCACCCTCAAAGAGCCCTTCCGCGTAGAAGGCAAAAAGACCATGGGCTACGAACTAGTCGAACAGCTAGGCTGGACCTACCCCGACGCCGTCTTCTACCCTACCGGCGGAGGCGTAGGCCTCATCGGCATGTGGAAGGCCTTCGAAGAGATGGAAGCCTTGGGCTGGGTCACGGGCAAACGCCCAAAGATGTACGCCCTGCAAGCCGTCGGCTGCGCCCCCATCACCACCGCCTACGACCAGCACAAATCCACCAGCGAGTTCTACCAGAACGCCGCCACCTTCGCCGCTGGCCTCCGCGTCCCCAAGCCCTACGGAGACTACATCATCCTCGACATCCTCGCCCAATCCGGCGGCAAAGCCATCTCCTCGCCCGACGAAGCCATCCTCACCAGCATCCTCGACTGGGCCAAGCACGAAGGCCTCTTCCTCTCACCCGAAGGAGCCGCCGCCACCGCTGCCTACGACCAGCTCATCGCCTCAGGCGAACTCAAGCCCACCGACAAAGTAGTCCTCTTCAACACCGGAGCAGGCCTCAAGTACACCGACATGATCGCCGAAGCCATGCACCTCCGCCGCCCCGGCACCCTACCCACCAGCCTTCCCGTAGGAGGCATCATCACCCCGCAGTAAAAATCGACCAAGAGAAAGCACGATATGGCGATCGATAAATCAGGAAAGTGGTGGGTGGGTAGTCAGCCGGAAGATTTGAAGGAATACCTTGAAGCATACTCGTCCGGAGGATACAAAACTCACGAATTTCGACTTGCAAAATGCAAATGTGGACGAGACGAGTTCTTCTTTTTTGCTGACGATGACGAAGGATGTGCAAAACGAATATGCTCTTTCTGCGGAGAAGCTCACTTCGTTTGCGATAGCCAAGAATGGTGGACAAATTCCAATCCCGAAGAATGGAAATGTGCCGAATGCGGCTCTAAGTCAGCCAACATTGGAGTCGGCTTCTCGGTTTATGAAGATGGCGAAATACGATGGCTATATGTCGGCGAGCGATGCGCGTCTTGTGGGATATTAGGTTGCTTCGCTGGTTGGAAAGTTGCTTATTCACCGTCGAAGCAGCTCATGGATCAAGTATGAGCTGTTAGCCAAACCCTGACCTCAAATGTCGCTTTTGCAGTTGCCTTATCGCACCAGGAGTAAAATCAGCGCGGGCCTATTCTCATCTCCTGAGAGGTCTCCGATGAAGCAGCCCCCCTCCTTCCCTGACCGCCGCCAATTCCTAAAAACCGGAGGGGCCCTCGCAGCCGCGGGCCTTCTCTCCCACAAGGCTCAGGCCGCGCAGAACCAGCTTCCTGCTCTGCCCTTCAATTCGAAGACGCAGACCTCCATGCCCACGCGCAACTTCGGAAAAACCGGTTTTAAAGTCGGCCTCTTCTCCCTCGGCGGCCAGAGCGCGCTCGAAAAATCCAACAACTTCGATAACGCAGTCCCCCTCATCGAGCGAGCCCTCGACCTCGGCGTCAACTTCATCGACACCGCCGCCAGATACGGATTCCCCGAGCGCTGGAGCGAGCAATACATAGGCCGCGTCATGGAACACCGCCGCAACGACGTCTACCTCGTCACCAAATCCAGGGAACGCACCCGCGACGCCGCCCTCCGTGATATCGAACAGTCTCTCAAGCTCATGAAGACCGACCACCTCGATCTCTGGCTGCTCCACAACATCGGCATCCCCGAGGAGGTCGACGCCGTCTTCGCCAAAGGCGGCGCCATGGAAGCCTTCACTCAGATGCAGGACCAGAAGGTCGTTCGCAACCTCGGTGTCGCCGCCCACTACCACCCCGAGCCCATCATCGACCTCATCAACCGCCATCCGTTCGACGCTGTCCTCCTGGCCCTCAACGCAGCCGACTCCCTCAGCCCCCACAGCTTTACCGCAAAGCTCCTCCCCCTCGCTGTCGAAAAGGAGATGGGCATCTTCGGCATGAAGATCGCCTCGCGCGGACGTATCCTCTCCAGCTGGACTCCGCCACCCGTCGAAGCGCAGAAGCGCTCCTGGGAGGGCGTAGCCACTCGCCCCGGAACGCTGACCATACGCGAGGCCACGCGCTACGTTCTCTCGCTCCCCGTCAGCACCGTTATCATCGGCTGCGACGATATCGCGCAACTCGAAGAAAACGTGCAGATCGCCCGCGAGTTCAACCCCCTGTCCCAGGCCCAGATGGCCGCCCTCACCAAAAAAACCGTCCCCATCGAAAGCCAAGCCAACTTCTTCCACTCCGAAACCCGCCCCAGGGAGATCGCTTCATCCAACACCGACGAATGATCTCCCGAGAATGAATCCGAAAACTGCTGTTGGTGTCGTTCTCCTCACCTATTTCTCTACGCGCCCGACACCCCGTACGCATATTCATCAATACTAGCGAGCTTAATTCCGAACTCCTCCGCAACGGCCCTCATATCCATTGCGTCCCCTCGTATAGACCCGAGCATCAGCGCCGCAAACGTCTTCTGCATGGAATCCGTAGCGCCCTCAAACTGCGCAAGCAGCACCTCTTCAGGAACATGTTCCACCTTGAACGTTTTTCCGCCAAACTTCTCAAACAGGCTCACCACATCCATCAAGCTGATCGCCTCAGGCCCACCAAACTCAATCGTCCTGCGTTCAGCAGCAGGATGGCGAATCGCAACCGCGCACATCTCCGCGACATCAACAAACGAAACCCAACTGACCGGACTCGTACCCGGCCCACAGATGCGAGCCGTAGCATTTGCATAATCGAACCCCAGCTCCGGCCCTAACCAAACCTCCATGAAATAGCTCGCCTGAATCACGGTGAAGTTCATGCTCGCAATCGCCTCCTCCACCGCGCGCTTCGCATCTCCCAACGGAAAAATAAAACCCGGCGGCCGACGAAACGAAACAAACAAAAACCGTCCCACGTTAGCCGCCTTCGCCGCGTTCACCAGATTCATCTGCCCCACTCCGTCGACAGACTCAATCGAATCTCCAGCCTGCCGCGAAAGAGTAGACGAAGCCGTAGAGATAACCGCATCCACACTACGACACGCAGCAGCAAGCGAGTCAGGATCCTTCAAATCGCCAACGCAAAGCTCGACACCCGCCGACCGCAAAGCCTCCACCTTCTCCTTCGAGCTCGTCGTACGAACAAGCGCCCGCACCTTCTCGCCTCGCGACGCCAGTTTCTTGCAAACCTCACCACCCACCAGCCCGGTTGCACCAACGACAAGAATCATCCGTGCCCTCCGCAAAGTGGCAGCTTACACCTCTTCGTTCAATACCCGGTGACCTCGGCCATATAATTGGCGCGTAGCAAAGCATCAGCCGCTCCGAGGTCACTGAAATGAAGCAGCCACCCACCTCCCCCGACCGCCGCCAATTCCTCAAGACCGGGGGAGCCCTGGCCGCAGGCCTCCTCGCCCACAGCGCACAAGCCGCCACCAACCAACTTCCCGCGCTCCCCGCCAATCCCAAAACCCAAGCCGCGATGCCCACCCGCAACCTCGGCAAGACCGGCTATAAGGTCGGCATCTTCTCTCTCGGCGGACAAGCAGCCCTCGAAAAGCCCAACAACTTCGACAACGCCGTCTCCATCATCGAGCGAGCCCTCGACCTTGGCGTCAACTACATCGACACCTCCTCCATCTACGGAGGCCCCGACCGTTGGAGCGAGCAGTACGTCGGCCGCGTCATGCAGCACCGCCGCAACGAAGCCTTCATCGCCACCAAAACCAAAGAGCGCACCCGTGAAGCCTCTCTTCGCATGATCGAGAAGTCCCTCAAGCTCCTCAACACCGATCACGTCGATCTCTGGCAACTCCACGACGTCGGCCTCCCGCAAGATGTCGAAGCCATCTTCGCCAAGGGCGGAGCCATGGAAGCCCTCATCGAGATGCACGACCAGAAAGTCGTCCGCTTCCTCGGTGTCACCGGCCACTACCGCCCCGAAGCCCTCATGGACGCCGTCAACCGCCACCCCTTCGACACCATCCTCATGTCTCTCAACGCGGCCGACACCCACATCCACAGCTTCACCGACCAGCTTCTCCCCCTAGTCGTCGAAAAGCAGATGGGCATCATCGGCATGAAGGTCCCCGCCCGCGGGCGCCTCCTCTCCACCTGGACACCGCCATCGCTCGAGCAGCAGCAACACTCCTGGGAGGGATCAGCCATAGCCACGCGCTCGGGTGTCATGAACATGCGCGAAGCCATGCGCTTCACCCTCTCGCATCCCGTCAGCACCGTCATCATCGGCTGCGACAACATCGCCCAGCTCGAAGAAAACGTCCAGATCGCCCGCGAGTTCACGCCTCTCTCGCAAACCCAGATGGCCACCCTCAACAGTCTCGCCGAACCCGTCGCAAAACAATCCCTCTTCTTCCGCTTCACCGACCGCACCAAAGGCTAATCCACGTCTAACTGCAGAACCTGCATTTAAGAAGAACATTCCTCAAGCTGCACGCGTAAGGAGTTCCATGACCTGCAGACTCGCCGCCATAGCTCTCCTCTGCTTCGCCTCCCTCGCTCCCGCCCAATCCTCAACGTCGGACCCAACCCCTCGCATGCAGCAGGTCATCCAGTCCTACGTCGACAACAAAACCTTCATGGGCACGGTCCTCGTCGCCAAAGATGGCAAGATCATCCTCAATCAGGGCTACGGCTCAGCCGACCTCGAGTGGAACATCCCCAACACCCCATCCGTAAAGTTCCGCCTCGGCTCTCTAACCAAGCAGTTCACTGCCGCCAGCATTCTCCTCCTCGAAGAGCGCGGCAAGCTCAAAATCGACGATCCCATCAGCAACTACATGCCTGACGCGCCACCCGCTTGGTCGAAGATCACCATCTACAACGTGTTGACCCACACCTCCGGCATCCCCAGCTTCACCGGCTTCCCCGACTACTCCACCACGGAGTGGAAGGACACCACTCCCGCCGACCTTGTCGCCCGTTTCCGCGACAAACCCCTCGACTTCGAGCCCGGCACCAAGTTCAACTACAGCAACTCCGGCTACGTCCTCCTCGGCTATCTCATCGAAAAGATCTCCGGCCAGACCTACGCCGACTTCCTCCAGCAAAACATCTTCACCCCACTCAACATGACCGACACCGGCATCGACACGAACGCCGCCATCCTGCCGCATCGCGCTCAAGGCTACACGCCCTCTCCCAAGGGCATCCACCACGCTGGCTATATCAGTATGACCATCCCCTTCTCCGCCGGCGCTCTCTACTCTACAACCGGCGACCTCCTCAAGTGGGAGCAGGGCCTCTTCGGAGGCAAACTCCTTACCCCCGCCTCGCTCACCAAAATGACAACGCCTTTTAAGTCCGACTACGCCTTCGGGCTCTCCGTCCGCACTGTCGACGGCCACAAAGTCATCACCCACAACGGCGGCATCGAAGGCTTCAGCACCTCGCTTAACTATTACCCCGACGACAAACTCGTCGTCATCGTTCTCAGCAATCTCAACGGCGGAGCCCCCGACCAGATCGCCAACAATCTCAGCAAAGTGACCTCAGGCCAGCCCGTAATCCTTCCCTCCGAGCGCAAAGAGATCACCGTCGCCCCAACCATCCTCGCCGATTACGTTGGCACCTACCAAATGGCTCCCGACTTCAACAACGTCATTGCCATCAAGGACGGCCACCTTACCAGCAAACTCGGCAAGCAGCCCGAAATCGACCTCTTCGCCGAATCCGAAACCAAATTCTTCCTCAAGGTAGTCGACGCTCAAATCGAGTTCTTCCGCGATCCCACCACCCACGCCGTAACCCGCCTCGTCATCTATCAAAACGGAACGACGCACGAAGGCAAGAGGCAATAGAGCAAGACAGTTTCCGCTGGCACAGCGTAGCGCACCCACGATAGCCAATAAACATGGGCAACTCGTGGGGTGGCGTTTCACTTGGCGACACCCGCGATGCCAAACCAAGGTACTTACCGAACGGCGCTAGCCACCCTAAGATGCTGTTCCCGCCCGAACAGCAGACGATCCCGCGTCTGTTCCAGCAGCACCCAATCTTTTTGAAACTCTTCCATCGTCTCCCGCAGATGATTCTTCGCCCGCAGTACATAGCCAACGCGCCCGAGCATCAGCTGGAACGCAAGCTCAGGATCGGATTCCTCCGCCATCACATTCCCACTACCGACGCCCACCCGCCGTTCCAAGCCCCCTACCTCGATCGTCAGCCAGGGATTCCCTCCGTCGTCGATGCTGGCCTTACCACTGTCGAATAGCTGCGGGAAAAAATTCTTGTGGTGTTCGGCGAACTCTTGCACCTCGGGCGAATTCTGTAGCAGGACGAACCGCTCCCGGTAATCCGCCCAGTCATCCTTTGTCCCCACCACGGCTGCACGAGCATCGTGTACGGCAACCTCCAAGGAAGAAAACACCGCCTCATCTCGATCTTCTTTCGCTGCCTTTGCATCCTCCTCAAGCCCCACAATCGATGACGTTGGGTGGTGCGAAAACTCCTTGTACAAACCAAAACGTCCCGTCAGAAAGTAGGCGACAAAGAAAGATCCCGCCACCTCGTGATCGCCAATTAGCGCCGCGGGAATCAGATACTTCTTCATGTGAATCGCCGTCTCCGTGCCGCTCTGCGCCAATCCACTACGAGGCAGATCACCGGGTGGCTGTGCAAAGTGCATGCTGTAAAAACCCAGCTCCGGCCGCTTCAACGCCCAGTGGGTAAACGACCGCGCAGCCGCCTTCGGAGCCATCATGCCAAGGTCATTCGGAAAATCCCGATGCACTGAGTGCGGAAAGATCAGGTTTACCAGCGACCGCGTAAACACAGCGCAATTATTCGTAAACCCGTTGTAATGATTCACATTCGGATCGCCATTTAGCCAGTCCACAACGGCCTGATCCTGCGCCCGCGTCGTGTGCACCGCAAAGATAAAGATGTCGCGAACCACATTCGCAGCCACAAGGTCCCGCCAGAAACTATGTGCAACCTGCGGACAATGACCGTCCCCGCAGACATCCTGAAAAAAACCGTCCCGAGCACGCGTTTCCAACGCCTCCTTCACCCCGCGCGACCCATACAACAGCCGGGCATCAGGTGTCATCGACCCACGCAGATAAAGGCTCAACGGAACCAGGTTCCAGCCATACGCCCGTGTCTCGCGAAAGTCAGGATACGTCGTAACGATCGAGCCCTGTTCGCCGGCCCCGCACAATCGCGCTCGTATCGGAGACGCCGCGCAAACCCCTGACAAGTACACAAGCGAGTGCCCCGCATGCGTGTACACCGAAACCCCGACCGTGGTGGGATCAGCCAGCACCACCCCAATATCCGCCTTAGCGGCAAGGTCGAAAGTCGTCACGGCCGCAAGCAGAACACCAGCGCGGCATGCCCAATGCAGTAGAGATCTCAGAAGCGCCTCGCAGAAAATCTATTCGGCACACCTGCATGGAATCCGGGCCCCCACGTAACTGGCCGGAAGACCGAGCCTCAACGACCAGAAGCCCACGATCTGGAGCCATCCTACAACGACCTCTGAGGAATTGCACAATCGCCAAACCAGACTCATTGGTGCAGGAACATCTCTTGGTGCAGTTTCAATGAGCTAACTCACGACAACTAAAGATGGGATACGGGAGTTCCGCTACGAATCGCCGAGACAGCTTGCACCACTGTCTGCACAACGAGATCCGGCTGATAGAGATGAATCTCGTGGCCACTTCCGGTCGCCGTAACATGCACTGTGTTCGAACTCAGAAAGTCGAGGCGGGCCGCAGCGCCGTTGCGAGAGCCTCGCTCCGATTCACTCGCAGCAGGTCCGCTCGACAACACGATGACAGGAAGCGCGCCGAGAGGCCGCACCTTGCCTTCATCAGTCTCCGTAAATTCTTTGAGAAATTCTTTCCGCCACGACAGAATCGATCCGGGATCCTCTTTCGTCGGGTCCCACTTCTGCCAAAGCTTCACATCGATCCAAAGTCGAACCGCCTGAAAGCTCGGTGGCAATCGATCGAAGGGATCGTTCTCGCGCGTCGGAGCGGGACCCTTGGCCGATGCAGGCATCGGATAAGTAGACCGGATCTCGTCTTCCGTCATATCCCAGATCAGCCCGCCTTTGCCGTTGACGAGTCGACCCACCCGATTGGCGCTGTTGGTGAAAACCAACCCAGCGACCTGATCGGGATACGCACGTTGATAGGCTCGGATGAAGATGCCTCCGATGGACGCGCCGACCAAAACATACGGACCCTTTTCTCCGGCGATCCTCAACAGAGTGTGCAAATCAGAGATAGTCTGCTCAACGGTCTCATCGGCGGGTCCCGAATCACTCCACGCCAGCCCAGCCCGATCATAAGAACAGACTCGCGTGGTCTCAGCGACGCGCGGTTGAACAAGAGCCCAGTCGATGGAGAACGCATTTCCGCCAGCAACTAGAACGACGGTCGGGCTCCCTTTGCCGGAGCAATTGAGGTGCAGCTTACGGCCCCCAAAGTCGACCATACGACCTGGCGGCGGATAATCCTGTAGCACTGGAGCCTGAGTGTGCCCCTGCGCCAGAATGACCAATCCGAGGACCGCCGCAACGTAGACCCGCATGTCTTATCCCCAGGCGGAAGTTTACCGGGTACACCCTTCAACGTTCGCTCTCTGGGGGTATACCGACGCTGCCTCAAAAAACCTGTCAATCACAAAACGCCAAATAACCGCGCCAAATAACCGCGCCAATCAACGGCAATCGCGCTGCCGAGTAATTCAACCCAACCAGCTATAATTCAACTAGAGATCGAAAAAGCCCCGGCCCACTCCCGGGGCTATCTCATTTACGGCCAATACTTTACAAGCAAGCTCTGAAAATCAGGACTCTACTGAAGAAGTACAGCCGCAACTCTTTTGTTTGCAAAACTTTAGTGCCAAACCAAGAGGAAGGAGGGAGTGCACAGCCAGCCATGTCGATTCGTCAGCAAATCCGCCCCGTCCTCACCCTTGCCCTCCCGCTCATCCTCGCCGAACTAGGCTGGATGTCCATGGGTATCGTGGACACCATGATGGTTGGACACATGGCGAACCCCTCCCTCGCCATCTCCGCCGCGGCCCTCGGACAGGTCCTCTACAACACCCTCGGCTTCGGCATCGCCGGGGTGCTCCTCTCGCTCGACACCTACCTCTCCCAGTCCCACGGAGCAGGCCGCTACGACGAAGCCAACCGCTGGCTCCTGCACGGTCTCGTCCTTGCCGCCGTCCTCGCCGCAATCTTCATGGGCCTCATCGCCCTCGCGCCGATCTTCATGCTCCGCCTGCCCATCGACCACCAGGTCATCACCGGAGCCATCGCCTTCCTCCGCGCCCTCAACTGGGGAACACCCGTTCTCTTCCTCTATTTCACCCTCCGCCGTTATCTCCAGGCCTTCAACCACGTCCGCCCCATCGCCGCAGCCCTTATCACCGCGAACCTCTGCAACGTCATCGGCAACTGGCTCCTCATCTACGGCCACTCATGGGGGCCCATCCACATCCCCGCCCTCGGAGTCACCGGCTCCGGCCTCTCTACCTCCATCTCCCGCGCCTACCTCGCCCTCTTCGTCGCCGCAACCGTTTGGCGAGTCGAGCGCCAGCACAACTACGGCCTCCGTTCCATGCTCCGCCACATCGAGAGCACCCGCCTCACCCGTCTCGCTCTCCTCGGAGCCCCCGCCGGAGCCCAGATCTTCGTTGAAATCGCCATCTTCGCCACCGTCACCTTCCTCATCGGCACCATGGGACGCCTCCCTCTCTCCGGCCACGAGATCGCCCTCAACTGCGCCAGCTTCACCTTCATGGTGCCCTTTGCCATCTCCGCCGCCGCAGCCGTCCGCGTCGGACAAGCTATCGGCCGCAAAGCCCCGCAAGAAGCCGCTGCCGCAGGATGGGCCGCTATCCTCTTCGGAGCCGCCTGCATGGCCACCTTCTCCGCCATCCTCTTCCTCTTCCCGCACCCCATCGCCCGAGCCTTCACGCCCGACCCCAACGTCATCGCGGCGACCATCCCGCTCCTCTTCGTAGCCGCACTCTTCCAGTTCTTCGACGGCCTCCAGATCACCGCCACCGGAGCGCTCCGCGGAGCCGGCAACACCCACGCCGGCCTCATCGTCCAGATCGTCGGCTATTGGATCATCGGCCTCCCCATCGGCTACCTACTAGCCTTCCGCCTCCACCACGGAGCCGTTGGCCTATGGCTGGGCCTATGCGCCGGCCTCATCGTAGCGGGCACCGCTCTAACCACCGTCTGGCATCGCACCACGCAAAAACTGCGAACCAAACCGCAGTCCGTTCAGGTCGACACGACAGGGTCCAAAATCGCCGCTCAGTAAAAGACAAAGCCGTTATAGCTATTGCCGTCGCTTTTCTTGCTTGTCATCCCGTCGGGATCTGCTTCTGTTGTTGTCGTCGTTGCTGTTGCCGTTGCTTTTCTTGCTTGTCATCCCCGCAGGGGACCTGCTTCTGTCGTTGCCGTTGCCTGTTTTAAACCGAAGCCGCCACTACTCCTTCGACAACCGATACATCAAAACCGCCATACGCTTAGCCTGCCGAGGAATCGAGTCCAGATAAACCGTCTCCCCCTCCGCATGAGCACCATCACCCATCGCTCCCGTCCCCACCAGCCCCGGAACATACGGAGCAACAAAAGCAATATCCCCCGCGCCACCCAGCATCGGATCCATAACCTCCTCCTGCGGCAACCCCAGCGCAGTATTTATGTCATTCAGCCGTTTAACCAGCGCACGGCTCCCCTCCGACTCCGCCATAGCCGGATACGCCTCCTGAAACGTAATCGTCGCTCCGGTCTTCGGCAGATGATCGGCAACAATGGCCTTCATCTTCGCTTCAACACGTTCAGTCTGTTCATTGCTCAGCGTACGAATATCCCCGCTAGCCAGTGCAACCGGAGGAATCACATTCGTCTTTCCCGTGATCGTCCCGCCCGTTCCACTCTCCGTAAACGCCGCGGTCGCTCCGCCCACCATCAGCCCAACATTGAACGTCAGCCCCTTCTCCGGCAGCTCCGTCCGAAACTGGTCCAGAATCCGCACCAACTCATAGACCGCCCCATAACCCATTGACTCCCTGAAGATCTGCGAAGAGTGCCCACTCCTTCCGTTAGCCTCCAACTGCCACGTCAACGCACTTCGCCGGCCTACCCGCACTATGTCCGTTCCATCAACCCGGTAGCTGTTCTCGAACTCCAGCGCAACATCGCTCTTCTTCGCTGCCGCGACCATGTCCCCGCGGCTGATGCTGACCGGATCCCCATGCCGCTCCTCATCGCCACTCAGCACAATCGTGATCTCAGCGTTATCCAGCACACCCGCAGCCTTCATCGCCTTCAGCGCCGTCAGCATCACAACGAGCCCACCCTTCATATCCATCACACCGGGCCCAGTCGCCACATTGCCATTCGTTCCCGGCACAATCGAGTACTTCTGGAAGCTGCTCGTAGGCTCAAACACCGTATCCATATGCCCGATCAGTAGCAACCGTTTCCCACACTTACCCGTCCCCGCAGCACAAGGATGCTCTGCCACCAGATCCCCCGCCCGCCCAACCTGCCCCTGCATCGGCACCCACCGCACCTTGAACCCCAGCGCCTCAATCTGCGGAGCCACCACATCCTTCACCGCCACCACACCCGGCAGATTCATCGTTCCGCTGTTGATATTCACCAACCTCTCCAGCATCGCAATCGCCGCCGGAGTCTCGGCATCCACCGCCTGCACCATCGCCCCTTCAACCGGAGCAGCCGCCTGCGAAGAACCCTGCGCCCACGCCGCCGAACACACCACACCCACAACCAGCAGAAGAGCCAACCCAGTCTTATTCATATGCGCGGAGCATATCACGCCCTCCCAGCCAACCCGCGTGCACTTTCAGGCCGCATCAAAGATTAGCTCGAGAGTTAGTCGCGGATTTGAAGATGTGTCATCCTGAGCGGAGCTTCTCGCAGTCTCATCGCGAGAAGCGCAGTCGAAGGACCTGCGGTTTGTTTGTAATGGCTATTTGATCGCCGGGGCGCAGATAGCCCTATGTCACCGGCAGCTGTTCCCGCACCCGAGTCGTCGACCGCGTCGTCAACGTAAACGCCGCCGCCAGAATCAACCCGCCGCCTACCCACGCACTAGGCCCCAGCCGCTCCCGCAGCACCAGCACCCCCAGCAGACTCCCGATCAGCGGCTCCATATTCAGCAACACGCCAGCCTGCGAAGCCGGAACCTGAGTCATCCCCCAATTCCAAAGCAGCGTCGTCGTCGCCGTACACAATATCCCACTCGCCGCCAGAGCCAGCCAGGCCTTCAGCGACACCCCCGCCACCGGCGGCATCCCATACCGCACCGGAACCCAGGCAATCAGCATCAGCGTCCCCAGCATTAGCCCATACGCCGTCACCACCACCGCCGAGTGCCGCTCCATCAGCCGTTTATTCAACAAGATCCAGAACAGAGCGATCCCCAACGAAACCACCACCAGCAAATCCCCGGCCAGCGAAGCCTCACCCGCCCCTGCATGATGCTTCCCACCCAACGCAATCAGCGCCGCCCCCGTAGTTGAAGCCCCCAGAGCCCACCATCCAATCGCATCCATTCGCTCATGCGCAAACAGCGTAGCCCCCACCGCCAAAATCACCGGCATCGTCCCCACCATCAGCGAAGCATGACTAACCGTCGTCAACTCTAGCCCGTGAAACTGAATCAAAAACTGCAGCGGCACCCCCATAAACGAAGCCACCAGCAGCACTCCCCACTCCCTACGATTCAACCCTGGCCGATGCGTCACCAGCAGAGGCACCAGCGCAACCATGGCAAACAAAAACCGGTACAGCACCATGTGCCCAAAGCCCATCTCAGCCAGCGCGATCTTCCCAAAGAAGAACCCACACCCCCACAAAGAACTAGCCACCGCACAAGCGCCAAACCCCAGCGCCTTCTTCTTCTCCTTTAAATCACCCATACACCCACTCTCGCACAAAACCAGTCCTGCCTCATCCCGCCTTTGTTTTTGCTTTTCTTGCTTTCATCCCCGAAGGGGACCTGCTGTTGTTTTTTGCCGTTGTCGTTGCTTGTCCTCTTCACCACCTAAACCAAAACAGAAAAGCCCCGGACAAATCCGGGGCCTTTCACTTCGCGCAAACTAGAAACCAGCGAACTACCAGACTCGGCAGCTATTAGCAGGTACCATCGGCGAGCCCTTCTTACACCCGAACGCCTCCGCAAATCCCGGCTGATTCACAATCGCGCCATTGGCACGGAAGTGATCCGGTGAGTGAGGATCAGTCAGCACCTGCTGCCTTACCGCCTCAGGCCGAGAATTCTCACACCAGTTCTGCGCATAGCCAATGTAGAACCGCTGGGGAGAAGTAAAGCCATCGACCTTGGCCGACAGATCCACCTTATTAGCCTTCGCCCGCTCAAGGTACGCAATGTAAGCCAGCACCAGGCCGCCGTTGTCGGCCGTGTTCTCGCCCAATGTCAGCTTGCCATTCACCTTCACATCATCGACAGCCGTGAACCCGCCGTACTCATTCACCAGGCAATCCGTCCGGGTCTCGAACTTCTTCGCGTCCTCCGGCGTCCACCAGTCGGTCATGTTCCCTTTGGCGTCGAACTTGCGTCCCTCATCGTCGAAGCCGTGCGTCAGCTCATGCCCAATCACAGCGCCGATGTGGCCATAGTTCACCGCATCGTCCTGCTTCGAGTCATAGAACGAAGGCTGCAAAATCCCAGCAGGGAAGTTGATGTCGTTCATGCTCGGGTCGTAATAAGCATTCACCGTAGGAGGAGTCATACCCCACTCGCTATGATCAACCGGCTTGCCAATCTTGTTAAGCTGCCGGTCATTCTCAAACGCCGTCGCGCGGAACTTGTTGCCCAGCGCATCATCAGCCTTGATCTCGAGCGAGCTGTAGTCACGCCACTTCTCCGGATAGCCAATCTTGTTGGCCACCGCATGCAGCTTCTCCTTAGCCCTTACCTTGGTCGTCGACGACATCCAGTCCAGCTGATCGATATCGTGGTCCATCGCGGCCTCGATGTCATGCACCATCTCAAGCATCTTCGCCTTGCTGTCCCCAGCAAAGTATTGGTCGACATACACCTTGCCCAGCGCCTCACCCAGCGCGCCATTCACCGCATTCGAGCAGCGCTTCCACCGAGCCGACTGTTCAGGCTGACCCTCCAGCTTGCGTCCATAGAAGTCGAAGTTCTCATCATCGAACTTCTTCGGCAGACGATTCGCCGCTGCCGTAAGCACGTGATAACGCATATAAGCCTTCAGGACTTCAAGATCGGTCGAATGAAGCGCCTTCATCATCGCAGGAAAATACTCAGGGTTGGCATTGTTCAGCTCCGTCACGCGCGGCGAGTGCACAGCATCCATGAACTCCCCGAAGTTCACACCCGGCATCTCCGACTCGAACGTCGTAATCGGCTGCAGGTGATAAACCTTCTCCGGATCGCGCCGCTCCGTCACCGGCATCGAAGCCTTCGCCAGCGCAGTCTCGAGCGCCATGATCCCCTTAGCGTCCTTGTCCGCCTGCTCAGGAGTGCTCCCGCCGAGAACCAGCATCTTCGCCACGTGAGCCACATACTGCTGACGCAGTGTCTCGTCCTTCGCCCCCGTGCGCAGATAGTAGTCGCGTTCCGGCATACCCAGGCCACCCTGGTCGACAGAAGCGATCTGCTTGCTCGCGTCCTTGAAGTCCTGCTGCTCGCCATAGCCGAAGAAGACATCGACGCCAAAACGCTGCAGCTTCCCGACCAGTGCCGGTAGCTCCTTCCTGCTGGTCAGAGCATCAATCTCATGGAGCAGCGGATCGACCGGAGTCAGTCCCTTGGCCTCGATCGCGCTCTCATCCATGCAGCTCTTGTAGTAGTCGCCAATCTTCTGCTCATCCGCCGACCGGGACGCACCACCCGCAGCCGCCTTGTCCAGAATCCCGTTCAGCGACTGGGTATTCACGTTGTACAGCGCGTAGAACTGATCCACACTCGGCTGATCCGACGGAATCGGATGATTTGTCACGAACTTGCCGCAGGCGAACTTGTAGAAGTCGTTGCAAGGATCGACTGAGCTATCAATCGAAGTCTTGTCGAACCCCGGAATCGGCACATAGACCAGAGCTGCCTTATCTGGCGACGCCGCAGTCTTGTTCTGCTGGGCCAAACCCGTGCTCCAGGCGCCTGCTGTAACTAGCGCAACCGCTGCGCCCCATCCTGCCGTCCGCCCCAAGTGGCGCTGCAGCAACATCTTCCGTCCGTTCGACATGCAAATCTCCTCGTTAATGCGTACCCTTACGCTTCCGGTGCGCGACTATGTCTTTGTAACATTGACAAACAAGAACCGTCATTCTGTTCGACGCAGCACAGAGGCCATTGTCGACACGCCTTCATCTGTGAAACAGTAGTGCCACGCGCCGTGTAAGAGTACAGATACGCGCACTCTGCCATGTCGGTTCCCGCCAAAAACCGCGCGTCCGTCCAGTTCCGCCATGGGCTTGCTCTCCTCCTGCTTTCCCTGATGACGGCTCCTCTGTTCTCCAAGGGGCCTGACCCCGCCATCCGCATCCCTCTGGAGTCGATGGGCTTTCTCCCCATCTCGCCTCAGTTCCTCCTTGCAGGCAGCTCCATGTACACGCTCCACTTCGTGGATGACAAGCATCTGCTCATAACCTTCACCTCCCGGCGTCTCCTCAAGCGCATACCCAACGACCCGCCCGAAGACCGCGACCGCAATGTAGACGCAATCCTGATTGAGGTCCCCTCCGGCCGCGTTCTGGCCCGAACCGGGTGGCGTCTGCACGACCACGGCCAATACCTCTGGAGCCTTGGCAACGGTCGCTTCGTCCTACGCATTCAGGAAACTCTCACCACCTTTGCTCCACTCGCCAACCTGCCCACGGGGCAACCGTTCCTTGAGCGCCCACTCATCACCACGGACCGCCGCATTGCAGGCATACTTTTTTCGCCCGATGCAGATCTGCTCATCATCGAGACCTTGAGTCCTTCGCCCCTTCCTTCGGATAGCGGAACGGTCTCCCCGATTCGGTCTATGTTTGGTGGGAACCCGGCCTCAGGCCAGTCGTCTTCAGATCAGCAACAGGAGAATGGCCCAAACGCTGTACAGATCAATTTCTTCAGAGTGTCGATGCCGGTTGGAAACGATGAAGTCCGGCTCCGTGCTGCCGGCGAAAGTCACGCTCGCGTTCCCGGACGGATTCCAACCACAGCCGCAGGGTATCTCGCCGTCCTTGACCAGGGCCGTGACCATTGGGCCTTCGACTTCAACACCTACGGAGGCAAGGTAAGCGAACTCTCCCCCTTCGACTCCAGCTGCCGCCCGTCGCCGCTCTTTGTCACCCGCAGCGAGTTCATCGCCTTCGGTTGTCACGGCGGTCACACCCCGCAAACCATCGGCGCCTTCAACCTGAAAGGCGAGGAGATGTGGGAGCAGAGCCTCTCCGACTCCTATGTCGCTCCCTCCGCCGTCTTCGCTCCTGCCACCGGACGGTTTGCTCTTAGCCGTCTCATCACCCATGGCTCCATCGGCGACATGGATCTTCCTCTACCCGAGTTCTTCGGCCCGCAAAGCATCGTTGTCTACCAGGTCGACAGCGGCAAGCAGTTGCTCCGCGTCGAGTCGCTTCCAGTCCAGCGCGCCGGTCAGAACTTCTCGCTCTCTCCCGACGGTATGAGCTTCGCTGTTTTACATACCAACGAGATCGACATATACAGCCTGCCGCCACTGACCCCAAAGGATCAGGCTGCGGTGAAAGAAGCCCAGACGATGGGGCCGAAGGAGACAGAGGCGCCCGTTAGTCTGTCTCGCTCTGTTACTGTGTCGCCATCACCTTCCGAGGCAGCCGCCCCGCCCGCTGGATCTCCTCCCCCGGGCTTAGCGTCGAACCAGGCAAATACCGGCAATGCTTCCAATAGCACGCCTCCAAATCCTGCCGCCCAGGACCCGGGAGCCCCTCCAGCCGATCCCCCGCCTGCCGACAACGCCGCCGCCCAGCCATCGCAGCAAAATCGCAAACCGCCAAGCCTCTTCTCCCCGGAGGCCCCGCACCCCGATGCCCCCCCAGCCGCGTCCCCGAAATAGGAAAGGGCCAGCTCCGATGTGCGGATGCTAGCCCTCTCGCTTGATCTGTTGTTCGTCGGTCTCAAACTTGAAAAACGTGTGTCCAGTTACCACGCTTCCCACGCTTTAAACCGCTAGTTGACCACCAACTACCGTACTCTGCGCTACGTTCCCGCTTTACCGGGAGTATTAAGCAGCCTTCTTGGTAACGACGGCCTTCACACGCGCATTCAGGCGGCTCTTGTAGCGGCTCGCGGTGTTCTTGTGCAAAACGCCCTTCTGGACGCTCTTGTCGAGCACGGACACGGTCGCGCTATAAGCAGCGCCCAGCGTCTTCGCGTCGCCCGAGGCAATCGCCTCACGCAGCGAACGCAGCGTACCGCGCAGCTTGCTCTTGTTGGCGCGGTTAACCGCGGTCTTGGTCTCGGTCTGACGTGCGCGCTTCAACGACGAAACATGATTTGCCATTCTGAACTCTCTTCTCTAGCCCGTCTTGTCGGGAAAATTTAGGATGCAGTCCGGGGGCTGGCCAGAAACACAGCCCGCCACATCCCCTGCAATCTCTAAGTCTACGGAACTTCACCCCTAAGGTCAACCATATTGCTTTTCTTGCATATCATGTTGGTCTTGCTTGTCATCCCACCAGGGCACTGCAGTTGCAGTTGTTTTTCTTGTTTGTCATCCCGCAGGGATCTGCTGTTGCCTTTGTCTTTGCCCGTTGCTTGTTCTTCTCATCAAAACCTATCCCCCACCTAAACCTGTCAAGTCCTAATGCAAATAACCATCATCGAATCAATGAGATCGACGTGCATAATAATTCCACTCATTTCGCTACAATAAATAGAGAGAAGCGAAGCCCCGGAAAATCTTCGGGGCTTCGCTTTTTGCATAATAGAATCTAAACCATTTGTATGGAATACTTTGCGGTACAGAGACACCTAAATCAGTACTTTACCGCTAGCCAAGGCGAAGTCCGAACCTAAACCACATGAGTCGAATACTTTAGAGCCCTCAGGTAGGGAGGGGGTACTACAAAATCATGCGTCCCAATCGACGTCTGGCGTCAGCTCCGTCCCCTGAATCCCGCCATGCCAGATTGTTCCTTCGCTGGTTAGTCCCGAGACAGAATTTCATCATTTGCCCCTTGACGCACCCGCCCGCAAGTTCTAGTCTGTGCCCATCTTCGACACATTGGCCACTCTAGCCATCCCGGTCGTAGTCAAAAAGCGCACTCCCCGCGCTGCGCGTCAGACTCAGCCTGCTGCATCTCTTCCAACCTGTCCTGTATCCAATAACCAAGCTTCGACTGACGGAGGTCAGCACCCTCATTGATGAAAAAATCCCTGGAAATCACTCCCGGTATTGAGACCCTGTATGGAACCCACGACGAGAACCTTCGTCTACTGGAAGATGGCCTCCACGTTGCCATCGATCTCCGCTCCGATGCGATCCAGGTGACCGGCGAGGCTGAGAACATCGCCCGTACCGAGCGGGTCTTCGCTGATTTCGATTCCCTCCGCAAATCCGGCGTTACGCTCGGCAACGGAGAGCTCCACGGGATGCTCAAACTGGTTGTTGCCGACCCCACCGTTACACTCCGTTCGCTGGTTGACTCGGGCAAACAGCGGTCGGCTGGAGTCAAGCGTATGGTTCAGCCCCGGTCGCCGAACCAGCGCAAGTATGTCGAAGCCATTGAGCAGAGTGACATGACCTTCGGGCTTGGCCCAGCGGGCACCGGCAAAACATACCTTGCCGTAGCTATGGCCGTCTCAGCCCTGATGGCCAAGAAGGTCAGCCGTATTATCCTCGTTCGGCCCGCTGTCGAAGCAGGTGAGCGCTTGGGCTTCCTGCCAGGTTCACTGCAGGAGAAGGTCGATCCCTACCTACGACCCCTGTACGACGCTCTCTATGACCTGCTCGATCCCCCGAAGGTCGACAAGATGCTCGAGTCGAACGTCATCGAGGTCGCGCCACTAGCCTTCATGCGTGGCCGCACACTCAACGACGCGTTCATCATCATGGACGAGGCTCAGAACACGACAACCGAACAGATGAAGATGTTCGTTACCCGGCTGGGCAACAACTCCAAGGCCGTCATCACCGGAGATCTGACGCAGACCGATCTCCCGAATCCAAAAAAATCCGGCCTGCTTGAGGCGCTCCATGTTCTCGACGGCGTCGAAGGCATTCGTTTCTGTCACTTCGAAGACGTCGACGTTGTGCGGCACCATCTTGTGCAGCGAATCGTCCGGGCTTACGACAGCTACGGCCGTGCGCAGCAGCTGCCGCTTACTCTGGGAGACAATGTGCTGCCCGATCAGCCGATTGCTTCGAATACGACTACGAAGACCGTTGCAAAGCCTCAGTAATTGAGTGACATGCGATATCATCATCGACAGAGGGCTGATTCAGGCCCTCTGTCGATGTTTTGATCCGCCTCCTCGCCGATGATTACCATCGAACCTCCAAGTAGTATCTCCATCTCCGCGCTGTCAAAGGCTGGTCTGACGCGCTTCCTCAACCGCGCCCGTGGTGGCGTGGGGCTTGAGGGTGAAGTTGACGTTCTGCTGGCCGACGATTCGACTCTCAAGCGGCTGAACCAGGCCTTCCGTGGCAAGAACAAGCCGACCGACGTTCTCAGCTTTCCAGCGCCGGATGAGATCAGCCAAAGCCATGCCGGCGATCTAGCCGTCTCCCTGGAGACTGCTGCGCGTCAGGCTGCTGCCTACGGGCACGATCTGCGCGACGAGGTTCGCATCCTGCTGTTGCATGGCTTGCTTCACCTCAGTGGTTTCGATCATGAGACCGATGATGGTGAGATGGCCGCTCGTGAGGCGGAACTTCGCCGCGAGCTTCGGCTTCCGACGACCCTGATCGAACGGGTTCACGATCCGAAGGCTAAGAAGCGACGAACTCAGGTTCGTCCGGCTCCTTCCAAACGTGGGCGGCGAGTATGACTCCTGCATACATGCTCACCATCGTTGTGCTGTTGGCCGTGCTGGCGCTGGCCGCTTATGTCGACCGTGTCTACTTCGAGATGGGTAAGTTCCTGTCACGGGAGTATCAGGACAACATCGATGCATGGGAAGAGGTTGTGGAGCCGCGACTTCGTCTGGGCCGCGAGTCGATCGCACTTTCGGCTTCGGTTCTGCGTCAGTTTGCGCTGACGGCGTTAGCGCTGCTCTTTGGGCTGCATCTCTATACTGCGGCGAATCACAATCCCGGATTCTGGGAAATCGTTAGGACTGCGTTTGAGCTGATCCTTCTGATTCTCATCTTTGACCGCTTGTTGCCACAGTTGCTTTTTACTCGTACGCGGGGGCTTTGGGTGGCCCGTATCCGGGTTCTGGTTCAGGCGCTCTTCTATGTCGTGCTACCGATTACACTGCTGCTGCAGTTGCTGCTCTCGATCGCCGCGCTGGCGGAGCCTGAGGATACGCAAGTGCAGGAACATCCATCCGAGGCTATGGAGGCTTTGCTCGAGGCCGGGGAGGAGGAAGGCATCCTCGAGGAGTCGGATCGGGAGCTTGTACGCTCGGTGGTGGAGTTCGGCGACAAGGTAGTACGCGAGGTGATGACGCCTCGGCCGGAGATATTTGCCGTTCCGGCTACGCTCACGCTGCGGGAGTTCACGGCAGAGATCAATGAGCGCGCCTTCTCGCGAGTCCCGGTTTATTCTGGGACCCTGGACCAGGTGACCGGAATCGCCTTCGCCCACGATCTGCTGAAGGTGCTCGATGCAGAGGCAGGAACTCGCAAGGTTGCGGAGATCCAACGGCCTGCGGCGTTCGTCCCTGAGATCAAGAAGGTCGCCGAGCTTTTGCGCGAGATGCAGGGCGAGAAGCAGCATATGCGCATCGTGATCGATGAGTACGGCAGCGTGGCCGGGTTGGTGACTATTGAGGACCTGCTGGAGGCCATCGTCGGCAACATCGCCGATGAGCATGATGAGACCGAGGCGGACGATACGCCGGTCCGTGAGGCTGGCGGGTCGTATGTCGTCTCCGGCAGCTTTGAGCTTTCGCGGTTGCGCGATCTTTTTGCCGACCAGTTCGAGGCATCGGGGCGCCGGGGGGCGGAGAATGGGGAGGCTCATAATCCGGCCGACTCGCCGGAGGAGTACGACCTTCGTGACTCCAGAGACGAGCCTGCGCTACGACTCTCCGAGAGCTACGAGTCCACTACCTTGGGTGGGCTGGTCTCCGAGATTGCTGGCCATATTCCCTTACCCGGGGAGGTCGTTGAAGAGGATGGGCTGCGGCTGGAGGTTCTGGCCTCGACTGACCGGCGGATCGACCGGATCCGGGTGAGTCTGCAGCACCCGTCTGCGGCTTAGGTGGTACCCCTACCCCATAGTTTAGGTCGTAAAGTATTCTAATTATTGTACTTAGGTTTGGACTAGCTCTCCTCCAGCGTCAAGATATTGATTATATTGGGTCGTAGCGTGCAAAGTATTCGATCTAAAAGGTTTGTCGTGATGAAACATAAAGCCCCGGCGTTTGGCCGGGGCTTTATGTTTCTTCTTTTCAGTATAGCGAAATGAGGGTAATTATTCGGCGAGTGGATCTTATTGATTTGATGCTGGATAGGGGTGTTTTGGCTTGACAGCGGGCTGGCTTGGGTTTGGCGACGAAAAGGGCATGCCCCGGGGGCTAAAGCTCCTTTTCTTGTTCAGGGAGATACCCAAGGCTGAAGCCTTGGGGTACCTAGATGCAAAAGCAGATCCCCTTCGGGGATGACAAGCAAGAAAGGCAAACGCAACGGCAACGGCTGCGACTACGCACGAAGACCTGCAGGAGCTCGCGGTCGCTCTCTGCAGGTCTTCAGAAGGTCAAACTCCGGCGAATCTTAGTCGATCGAGATCTTGCGGAGGAGCTTGAAGTCGGAGAGCATCTTGCCGGTTCCAAGGACTACGGAGGCCAGAGGGTCGTCGGCGATGGAGACCGGGAGGCCGGTTTCTTCGCGGATGCGCTTGTCGAGGTTCTTGATGAGAGCGCCTCCACCGGTGAGGACGATGCCGCGGTCGGAGATATCGGCGGAGAGCTCGGGCGGGGTGCGCTCGAGGGCTACGCGGATGGCGTTGATGATGGTGGCGATGCACTCGGAGAGGGCTTCGCGTATCTCAGAGTCCTCGATGGTGATGGTCTTGGGGACGCCCTCGATGAGGTTGCGGCCCTTGACCTCCATTTCGAGGGGCTTGTCGAGGGGGAAGGCGGAACCGAGCTGGATTTTGATCTGCTCGGCGGTGCGCTCACCGATGAGCAGGTTGTATTTGCGCTTGAGGTAGGTCATGACCGCCTCGTCCATCTGGTTCCCGGCCATGCGGACGGAGCGCGAGTAGACGATGCCGGCGAGCGAGATGACGGCGATGTCGGTGGTGCCGCCGCCGATGTCGACGACCATATTGCCGCCGGGCTCGGTGATGGGAAGACCGGCGCCGATGGCGGCGACCATGGCCTGCTCGACGAGGTGGACCTCGGAGGCCTTGGCGCGGTAGGCGGAGTCCATGACGGCGCGCTTTTCTACCTGTGTGATCTCAGAGGGCACGCCGATGACGATGCGAGGGTGCACCATCATCTTGCGGTTGTGGGCCTTCTGGATGAAGTAGTTCAACATCTTTTCGGTGTGGCGGAAGTCGGCGATGACGCCGTCCTTCATGGGCTTGATGGCGACGATGTTGCCGGGGGTGCGGCCGAGCATCTCTTTGGCTTCTTTGCCGACGGCCTCGACCTCGTTGGTGACTTTGTTGACGGCGATGATGGAGGGCTCGTTGACTATGATGCCTTTGCCATGGGCGAAGACGAGGGTGTTTGCTGTACCAAGGTCAATTGCCAGGTCGCTGGAAAAAAGGCTGAAAAGTGACCGCATGTTGTGGATGCGGGAATAACGCGTCTGAAACGTGTTCGAAGACATTCGGAGAGTTTGTTCCTCTGGAGGAGAGACTAGGTTCCATTGTACGGCTTCCGGGCGATTGGCTGTGAGTTCATGCCGACCAGGAACGAATCCAGAGTCGTATTCACGGGCTGTTTCGAAGGACGGAGACGTGCTTCGAGGGATTATAGCCGAGCCTATCTTGGAGGAGAATGCTCGATTTCCGCAGCCCTTTCCGGATAGAGCGAGAAGACAGCAGGTGGCGGGACAGTCCGGGCGAAGCGGGCGACGACGGCGCGGGTCTGCTCCAGGGTTGGAGCCGACGTGCTGTAGAAGACGACGCAGCTTTCCGAGACGACCTGATGGGGCTGATCGAGACACAACTTCGCGAGGGGCGTCCAGGATGAAGGAATCTGGAACCACGCTGGATAGAGCATGGCCATGTGAACTCCATGCCGTTGGACGATATCGTCCAGCCACGGCGCAGTCTTATCGACCTGGCGCGAGGCCTCGGGTGATGCGAGACCGAAGAGATCCAGCACATAGACTCCAGCCGGGCGCTGGTAGCTGACCAGGCCGAGATCGTTGAGTGCGACGTCGTGGCCATAGAAACCGGTCATAAAGCGATGCATCTGATACTGCTGTTGGTAGACCTCGAAGGATCCGCGCGGAGTCATCAACGTTCCCAGGATGTAGGGCCGTGCGCAGAACAGGAGGAGGAAGGCGACGAGGGCGAACCGGAACGTCGTTGGCTTTTCTGCCAAGATCCGCACCAGGATCAGCGCGACGAAGATGAACGCATAGACTTCGTAGCGGTGAAACCAGCCGAATCGTCCAATCAGAAGTTGGATGGCCGCCACCCAGGCGGCACCGCCGATGACAAATCTTCGTGTCCGGGAGCGTTCGCGCCAGAGAAGCACCAGCAGGATGAGCAGGAGCAGCGCCATGGACGCGCGTTCGAGATGCTGGAGGTCCTGAATGACGTTCTCGCGGATGCCAGACAGCAGACTCATGACCGGAGAGGTGCCGGTCTTATAGGCGCCACCTTTCACAAGGACGGAGGTTGGCAGGATGGGCAGACCTTTGGCTTTGAGGAAGAGGCTGAAGCCAATCAGGGGTACTACGCTACCTGCGAGCACGATAGCTGCTTTTCTGCCCTGCTTTAGCCCAATGAGACCAATGGCAACAGCGACGGTGAGTGCCAGATCCTCGTAGCGGACCATAGGGGCGATGATGGCAGCGGCGAGAGACCATGACGGCATTGTTCGGCCTTCCATCGCCTCCAGCATTCCAATAGCGCAGCAGAGAGAGAGCATGACCTGAAGCACATGCTCCATTCCAATGAAGGTGAGGCTGACAAGATTCGCCAGCAGGATCAGAAGAGTGGCGATCACTGCCTGCTGCCACCATGGTGTTTTTTGAGTGGCGAGCGCAGAGCCGCCCGGCCAGCCCGCGACCACAGCGCCTATCAAGCCGGCACTCGCCAAGCCGAAGAGCAGATTCCATGCGAGCGGAAGATAGACCTGCCAGGACGTTCCGGCGAACGGTATCAGAAGCAGCGGCCACAGGATGCTGGAGGACGGCGACGAAGCTTCTACCGTATTGATGCCGTAGTGACCGTGGACCAACTGCTCTGCCATTGCGAGGTGGATATAGGGGTCGTCGAGGGGATAGACGAAGGTTCCACCAGTCTTGTGGAGGATGCTTATCAGTATGACGATAGCGAGAAGAAGATAGAAGGCGACCGAGAAGGCGACGAGGCCTCGTGTGCGAGAGAGAGGAGTGTCTTCTGCCGAAGGGTTGGTTTGCGTGGAGGCGACGTCCTTGGTGATAGATGCGAGCTCTATGCCGGGCATGTATTTTTTTCCGCTCTTCTGCGATGGCCAGAGTGTGGCTAAGACAATGAGGAGGCTTCCAAAAAGAGATACGGCAGGATAGCATCCAGACCTGCTTCCAACCGAGAGACAATCGTGGTATGCGCTGCTGTTTCATGCACCCGGGATCTTTACGTCCAGTGCAGATGAATAGATACAATCAAATATTGGCGTAGCGGAGGAAATAATGGTCATTGGTGTACCCAAGGAAGTAAAGGACAACGAGAGCCGTGTTGGTGTGACCCCGGCGGGTGCGAAAGCCCTGGTGGAGGCCGGGCATACGGTGCTGGTGGAGCATGACGCCGGTGTGCTCTCAGCGATGCCGGACGATGAGTATCAGGCGGCGGGTGCGGAGATTGTGGGCTCTGCCCATGATGTTTGGCGATTGGCTGAGATGGTTGTGAAAGTGAAGGAGCCGGTCGAGAAGGAGTATCGGCACTTTCGCGAGGGGCTGGTGTTGTTTACTTATCTGCACCTTGCTCCGTTGACCGAGTTGACGGATGCACTATTGACGAACAAGGTTACGGGGATTGCGTACGAGACGGTTCGGGACCGCATGGGAGGACTGCCGCTGTTGACTCCGATGAGCGAGGTCGCGGGGCGGTTGAGCGTGCAGGTGGGCGCGGAGTATCTGACGAAGGAGCATGGCGGGCGCGGGTTGCTGCTGGGTGGCGTGCCGGGGGTGCCTCCGGGGAATGTTTGCATTATCGGCGGCGGGATTGTGGGGACCAATGCAGCGAAGGTTGCGCTGGGCATGGGTGCGAAGGTCACGCTGATCGACTTGAATTTGAATCGCCTGCGGGAGCTGGATGACATCTTCAATGGACGGGTGTTCACGATGGCTTCGAACAGCTACAACATCGAGCGCGCTACGTGTGAGGCGGATCTGCTGATCGGCGGGGTGCTAATTCCGGGGGCGGCTGCGCCGAAGATTGTTACGAAGGCGATGGTTCACAAGATGAAGAGGGGTGCGGTGATTGTCGATGTGGCGATCGATCAGGGTGGGTGCATCGAGACGGCGCATCCTACGACGCACAGCAATCCTTCGTATGAAGTGAATGGCGTGGTGCACTACTGCGTGACGAATATGCCGGCTGCGGTGCCGAATACGTCGACACTTGCACTGACGAATGCGACGTTTCCGTATGTGCTGAAGCTGGCGAAGCTGGGCGCTGAGGCGGCGATCCGTGAGGACAAGGGGATTGCTGAAGGAGTCAACACCTTCAAAGGTGTCCTGACGTATGGGGCGGTTGCGGCGGCGCAGAAGAAGGAGTGGAAGGGCGTGGCGGAGTTGGTGTAGCTGGTGTCGCGATGCTGCGCTGTTTTTGAGGGCGATGGGCCACGCCTATAATCGGGAGACTGAGGAGGGCGGCTGTGGCGATCCGTGTGAATCGGAAGATTCTGAGCATCATGCTGGGCGTCTGCCTGCTGGTGCTGTTGATCGCCTTGATTGCGCTGAATGCCTTCAATCGCGAGGTGAGCTTCCTTACGCCTTCGACCACGGAGCAGACCTTTGTGTTTACGGGGCTGTCGGCGGTCGCGTTTCTGCTGTTTGTCGCGGTCTTGGTGCTGCTGGTCCGTAATGTGCTGAAGCTGTATGCTGAACAGCGGAGCCGCGTGTTGGGCTCGCATCTGCGTACGAGGATGCTGACCGGTGCGGTGCTGGTTTCGCTGGTGCCGATTGCGTTCATGGTGGCCTTCAGCTATGGGCTGATGAATCGGTCGGTTGACCGGTGGTTCTCGCAACCGGTGACGGAGATGCGCGACGACAGCAACCGGATGGCGCTGGAACTGGCTCGTTATACGACGGCGAATGCACGAGCTGAGGCGGAATCTATTGCGTCGAGCCTGCTGGAGCGTGCATCGTCTCCGACTGCGGACGCAGGGCACGCTGCGACGCATCCTGCTGCCGCCCGTCACGACCGCGAGACCGTCGAGAGTGTTCTGCGCCAGCATGAGATTACGTTGCAAAACGGTTTTGTGATCGTCTATCGCAATGGAAAGGTGATGGCCTCCTTCCAGATGCCGCAGCGCGAGGGAGCGACGGCGCAGGTGAAGCCGTGGCTGCCGGAGAAGACGGTGGATGAAGACGGCAGCGGCACGTCCGATGCAACGGATGGCCATGCTTTCAGCGATCCGACCGATGCTGCGATTCTCGCCGCGGCGCAGCGGAATGATGAACCGGTCTTTTCGCTGAACCAGACGGATTTTGCGCTGGGTACGGCGACGATGAAGCAGGGTGGGACGGTCGTGGTAGGGCTACCAATGCCATATGGCATGTCCACGACGATGACTCATCTGCGTACGGCGGCCGACAATTACTGGACGCTATTTCGCGAGCGGCGGCAGGTCAGAAGCCTGTATACGATTCTGCTGCTGATGATGACTGGGTTGGCGCTGTTTGCGGCAACCTGGCTGGCGTTGCATCTGTCGAAGCAGGTGACGAAGCCGGTGGAGGCTCTGGCCGATGCGATGGATGCGATTGCTTCGGGCGACTATGGGCATCGCGTGAAGGAGAGCGCAACGGAGGAGTTGGGCGAGCTGGTACGCAGCTTCAATCACATGGCCGCGGATCTTGAAGGAAGCCGGCGCGCGGTGGATGAGTCGACGGTGCAGTTGAGTGCGGCGAACGCTACGCTGGAGGCGCGGAGGAGCGAGCTGGAGACGATGCTGGAGACGATTCCGAATGGAGTCGCCACGATGGATGCGGACCGTCGCATCATGCTGACGAATCGTGCGCTGACCGAAATGATGGACCCGGGAGGGCAGCGGTCGTTCGTGGGGCGTTCGATGGCGGAGGTGTTTCCGGCCGAGGTGGTGGAGGTGATCGATCGGCTGATCAACCGCAGCCATCGGATGGGGTCGGCTTCGAGCGAGCTTGAGGTTTCGGGCGTTGCGAATGACCGCTTCGGCGGCGCGATGAATCTGTTGGCTACGGTCGCGCTGCTGGAGATGCCGGGTGGGATGCGGCGGGAGCATCAGGGGTATGTGCTGGTGCTGGAAAATGCGACGGAGCTGCTGCGGGCGCAGAAGCAGTCGGCGTGGAAGGAGGTTGCGCGGCGAGTGGCGCATGAGATTAAAAATCCGCTGACGCCGATCAGTTTGAGCGCGGAGCAAATTCGGCGGCATATTGACCGGCTTGCGCATACGCTCGAGGAACGCGCGATTGAGTCGACGTCGACTGGGGTGATTCGGCGATGCAGCGAGGTGATTACTTCGTCGGTGGAGAGTATGCGTTCGTTGGTGGATCAGTTTTCGGCGCTGGCAGAGTTTCCTACGGCAAAGCCGAAGCCTGCGGATTTGAACACGATTGTTGAGAACTCACTTGCGCTGTTTGCAGGGCGCATGCAGACGATTCGCGTGGTGAAGAAGATGAGTCCTGATCTGCCGCTGGTGATGGCGGACCCAGAGGCGCTGAAGAGGGCGCTTGGGAATTTGATCGACAACGCTGCGGAGGCGATGCAGCAGAGTTTATTGCGCGAGCTTCGTATTGGTACGGCGCTCCTGGAGAGTGGGATGGTGGAGCTTACGGTTGCCGATACTGGATCCGGGTTAACGGACGAGATGAGAGAGCGGCTGTTTCTGCCTTATTTCTCGACCAAGCAGCGGGGTACGGGGCTGGGGCTGGCGATTGCGTCGAAGATTATTCAGGAGCATCAGGGCACGATTCGTGCGGAGAAGAATGTTCCGGCGGGGGCGAGGTTCATCATCGAGCTGCGTGCGGCTACGGTGGTAGATAGCGATCCCGAGCTGAGCGCTGCGGCTACGATCGGCAACGGGCAGGGAAGGGGAGGGGCTGTTTGAATCATGTACTGATCGTCGATGACGAGGCTGAGATTCGCGAATCGCTGGAGAGCATTCTGCGCGAGGAGGGCTACCTGGTTACCACTGCGGCTACGGCGGGTGAGGCGCTCGAGTTGCTGCGCGATGTTGCGTATGACGTGGTGCTGTTGGATATCTGGCTGCCGGATCGTGATGGGCTGGATGCGCTGGGGGAGATTCGTCAGCTGGAGAGTGAGAATGTGCCCGAGGTCGTGATCATCAGTGGGCATGGGACGATTGAGGCCGCGGTGCGCGCGACGAAGCTGGGGGCTTACGACTTTTTGGAGAAGCCGCTGTCGCTGGAGCGGACGCTGATCGTCGTGAAGAATGCGATGAAGGCGCGGCAGATGCGCGAGGATAACGCGGAGTTTGCGCGACAGCTTGCGGTGAAGGGTACGGTGACCGGGCAAAGCGTGGCGATGAAGGCTCTGCGGCAGCAGATTCGGCTGATGGCTCCTACGAACGGGCGCGTGCTGATCTTTGGCGAGAGTGGGACGGGCAAAGAGCTGATTGGACGCGCGATGCATGCGGAGAGTCTGCGGCGGGATCGTCCGTTTGTTGAGTTGAACTGCGCGGCGATTCCTGAGGACTACATCGAGAGCGAGTTGTTTGGGTATCGGCATGGTGCAGCGCCGCAGGGTGCGGGGACGGCGGGGACTCCGCTGGAGAAGCGTGGGACGTTTGAGCGAGCCGATGGCGGGACGCTGTTTCTGGATGAAGTAGGCGATATGAGTTTGAAGACGCAGGCGAAGGTGCTGCGTACGCTGGATGAGCAGCGGTTTTTGCCGGTGGGGGCGTCGCATTCGGTGCATGTGGATGTGCGGGTGATCGCGGCTACGAATAAGGATTTAGAGGAGGAGATTGCGCGTGGGAATTTTCGTGAGGATCTTTTCTATAGGCTGAATGTGATTCCGTTTTTTGTGCCGCCGCTGCGTGATCGTAAGGAAGATATTCCGCTGCTGGTGAAGGAGTTTCTGCAGCAGTTCGGGCCGCAGTATGGCAGGCCGCATGTCGAGATGAGCGAGGACGCGCTGAGTGCGCTGCGGCAGTATCACTGGCCGGGGAATGTGCGGGAGCTGCGGAATCTTGTGGAGCGCGTGATTATTCTGAATCCGAAGATTCAGAAGATTGAGCGGAAGCACCTGCCGATGCTGGTGTATCGCGGGCCGAAGCTGACGGAGTCAGGGCGCATCAATACGCGGAGTGAGGAGTTTTCGAGTCTGCTGGAGGCTCGGGAGGCTTATGAGCGGGATTACATTCTGAAGAAGCTCGATGAGTTTCATGGGAATGTGAGTCGCGCAGCGGAGGGGCTTGGGTTGGAGCGGAGTCATCTTTATCGGAAGATGAAAGCGCTTGGTGTGAGTGTGAAGGAATAGCGGCGAGCCCTCACGTTGAGGGCCTTAGTTGCAGTTTGTAGCGGATGGTTCCAGCTTCTTCGCCATCGCCGTCGTAAGTTAGACCGCACTTCTCCATCACCCGGATCGATCCGGCAAGGGTGGGGTAAGTGTGGGCGATGATTTTGGTGATCCGCTCATCGCTACGAAGGAGTTCGATCAAGACTTTTGTGGCTTCGGTTGCGAAGCCGCGGCCTTCATACGGCGAAAGGATGCCGTAGCCGATTTCGCACTCGGATGGTGTGGCGGGTTTGGTGCCAGCGCCGACGGCTCCAATCAATGTACGAGAGCCGTCCGGATGGGGAAGCGCTACGTAACGTGGCCAGCCGACCTGGTCGGGATGTTGTTCGAATTGAGTAAGAAAGAATTCGAAGACGTGTGGCTCCCAATCGGTGAGAGGCCAGTTTGCTGGAATCGTGCAGCGGATCAACGCGCCGAGACGGTTGTTGTTGGCTTGTTCGGACCTGATGGTTTCAGGTGTGATAGCGATGAGAATGAGTCGGGGCGTAGCGATTTCGTCACGCTGAGAAAGCTGCATTGTGGGAAGCTCCTGAATCGTTGCTGCGGCGTGTGAATGCAGTCCGGGTGTGATGGTCTGGAGGCGTTACAGCAAGGCGCACTCAGATTCAGGCAGTCATAGGCGTTGATGAGCGGCAGGGCTGAAGTGTAGCAGCTTTATTTTTCTTCGGCCATTTGTTTGGCGGCGATCTCTTCGAGCTGGCGGCGCCAGTCCAGGTCTTCGACGAAGCCACGGGAGCTGCGCCACTCTTCCTGGACTTTGACGAAGAGTTCGAGGAAGACGCGGGTGCCGAGGAGGGCTTCGATCTCTTTGCGAGCGGCGGTGCCGATGCGCTTGAGCATTTCTCCTTGCTTGCCGATGAGGATGGCTTTTTGGCCAGTGCGCTCGCAGTAGATGGCGGCGGCGATCTTGGTGACGGGGAGCTTTCCGTCCTTCATCTTTTTGAGGGAGGAGGGCTCCTCGTAGCGCTCGATGACGACTGCGGTGGCGTAGGGGACCTCTTCGCCGGTGAGTAGGAGGATCTTTTCGCGGATGAGTTCGGCGACGAGGAAGCGCTCGGGCTGGTCGGTGAGCTGGTGTTTGGGGAAGTAACGCTGGCCCTCTTTGAGCTGGCCGATGATCTTTTCGAGGAGGAGGTCGAGGCCCTCTTTTTTGCGCGCGGAGATGGGGATGACGTCGGCGAAGGGGTGGAGGGCGCTCCAGTGGGCGATGAGGGGGAGCAGGTCGGACTTGGGGATGGCGTCGATCTTGTTGAGGACGAGGATGACAGGGCACTCGAGCTTTTTGATGAGGGAGAGGGCGAAGTCGTCCTCGGCTGCGGAGAGGGAGCGACGGTTTTCGGTGAAGCTTTTGGGCTTGGACTCGGTGTCGCTGGTGGCGCGGGGCAGGCGGTGGGTCACGTCGACGATGAAAAGGACGGCGTCGCGGGATTCTAGGGCGTCGTGGACCTCCTGCATCATGCGGCGGTCGAGCTGGGTGTCGGGCTTGTGGACGCCGGGTGTGTCGACGAGGACGATCTGCGCGGCGGGATGGCCGGAGTCGGTCTTGGTCTTCTTTTTTAGCGGGACTTCGAGCACGCCGTGGATGCGGGTGCGGGTGGTCTGGGGCTTGTGCGTGACGATGGCCAGCTTCTGGCCCAGAAGGGCGTTGAGCAGCGTGGATTTGCCGGCGTTGGGACGGCCGATGATGGAGACGAAACCTGAGCGGAAAGCCATTCTCTTTATTATGCGCTGTTGTCGCGGTTTGCAGGCGTCCATCGGGTCGCAAGAAGGCTGCGTTAAGTTCAAGCAACTGGACTTCGCTGACGCCTCAGCTACACTGGCGCGTATGAAATCAGCTCCTGTGCGCCTCGTTGTGAAGCTTTGCCTGCTGCTTGTTCCCGGTCTGCTGCAGGCACAGGTTCCTGCTTATACTCCGTCGACTGTGATTCACCCGGACCACAGCGTTACGTTTCACTACAAGGATGATGGTGCGACTACGGTGTTGCTTGGGCTTGAGGGTCTAGAGAAGCCGGTGCCGATGACGAAGGATGCGGCGGGGATATGGACTGTGACGACCAAGCCGCTTGCGCCGGAGATCTATATGTATCACTTTGAGGTGGATGGCCAGCCTCGACTGGATCTGGCGAACGTTCACGTCAACACAAACCTGGTTAATCTAGCGAACCTGCTGACTGTACCCGGCGACACGCCGCAGCCGTGGGATGAGACGAATGTGCCTCATGGGACGCTGCATCGCCACACGTACACGACGGCTACGACTCTTGGGCTGGAGAACAATCAGGACGACTACATTGTCTATACTCCGCCGGGGTACGATGCGAGGGCGAAGAAGCCCTATCCTGTGCTTTATCTGCTGCATGGCTGGGGCGATGGTGCTCCGGGGTGGACCGCGGTGGGACGGGCAAATTTCATCTTCGACAACCTGATCGCGCAGGGCAAGATGAAGCCAATGGTTGTCGTTATGCCGCGTGCCTATGGCGACATGGCGTTTATCCAGCACGGCTTCCGTATCTGGCAGGATGCGGTTCCCATAGACCACAATACGACGCTGTTTACGAAGGCCTTTTTGACTGAGGTCTTGCCGCAGGTGGAGTCGGGCTATAACGTTTCGCGTGATCGGGAGGGGCGGGCGATTGCTGGGTTTTCGATGGGAGGGCTTGAGAGCCTGTCGATTGGACTAACGAATACTGACAAATTCGCTTATGTCGGGGGCTTCAGCTCTGCCGTTCATAAGCTTGATTATGCGAAGGAATTTGCGGCGCTCAACCCGAAGGTAGCGGATCTACGGCTTCTGTGGATCGCTTGCGGGACCGAAGATTCGCTGATTACGGCAAATCGTGGACTGATCGGCTGGCTTGAGACGAAGAAGATGCCAGTTACGCAGGTCGAGACGCCCGGCAGGCATACGTGGATGGTGTGGCGGGACAATCTGGTCCATTTTGCGCCGTTGCTGTTTCAGGATAAGTAGTCCCGAAAGGTGAAGGTTTTGATGGTTTTGCGTGGTGGGCGGAGTGGCTCCCGAAGAGGGATTGGGTGGTTTTGTGTCGATTTGGGCGACGGGCTGGATTATTTCGAAAGAAGTGGCTATGCACCAGCCGTGCCACCTCCCGCGCAGGGGCTTGTCTCGCGGATAATAGATAGAGCGCATGGAATCCTTCTTCGTCCGTTTTAAGAACGTTCTCGTCCTGGTCGCGGTACTGCTGGCGCAGACCATCGGACTGGCCATACAGGTACGCCGCCCCATCGAATCCGGCGCGCCCGATGGCAGCAGCGTCACATTAGTGCGCTATTGGTTTGTTTCGACGGTGACGCCGCTCGAGCGGTTCTTCCTGGGATTTGGACATACTGTTCGCGGTGGCTGGTCGAACTATGCGTATCTGCGGGGTGTCCGCCAACAGAACGCGCAGTTGCAGCAGGAGATTGCACGGCTTCGGCTGGAACAAGCGGAGATGGCTGAGGATGCGATCCAGGGGCATCGGCTGCAGGCGCTGCTGGCCTTTCAACAGCACTATGTAGCGACTACGGTGGCCGCACAGGTGATCGGGACGAGTGGCAGCGATCTTTCGCGGGTGCTTTATATCGACAAGGGTTCGGCTGATGGGCTGAAGCCGGATCAGGCGGTGATTACGCCGGATGGGATTGTGGGGAAGCTGCGGGATGTGTTTCCGCATACAGCGCAGGTGCTGCAGATTAACGATCAGACCTCGGGGGCGGGGGTGCTCCTGGCTTCGACGCGAATTCGCGGCATTTTGAAGGGTTCGACTATAGGGCGGATTCAGATTATGAACCTGACGCCGGACTCGCGGATCAAGCCGGGCGAACAGGTGCTGACCTCGGGCGGCGATCAGGTGTTTCCGCGTGGGCTGAATGTGGGGACGATTGAATCCATTGCGCCTGATCCGGATCATCAGCCGTACACGCTGATTGTGGTCCGTCCGGCGGCGAATCTGTTTCAGCTTGAGGAGGTGCTCGTTATTACCGGCACCCAGCCCGAGCTGACTGCTCAAGCTAAAAAGGATTTGGCTGCGGGAGCCGCCACTGCCGAAGAGAAGGCCGAGGCTGCTCGTGTTGCTGCTGCTGAGGCTGCTGCCAAGTCCGCTGCGCAGATTGTGGCCGACCGGCTGCCGAGCTTGCATGACGACTCTGCTCCCGAGACGGATCCTACTAAGGCTGCGGCGGATGCGAAGACCGCTGTTCCGGGTGGGGTCGTACCACATCCATTGCCTACGCTGCACCCGGACCGCTATTCGCCGGGGGCCACTCCTTCGGCTGCATCGCTGACGCCTGGCGCGGCGAACGGCCCGGTCAATTCGCAGCCTGCTACTACCCACCCGCCTGCGCCGGAAAAGACGCCAGAATCTGCTGAACCGCAGTCGGAGAGCCAGCCCAGATAAATGGCCACCCATAGCTATACCTCTCGCCGAGAACTAGAGCAGCACAGCTTTCCGCCAGCCGTTACCTTGCTGGTGCCGCTGGCTGCGATTGTGCTGCAGGCGCTTTTGCCGAAGCCGATTCCGCGGCTGGCGATCCTCGATCTGCCGTTGATTGTGACGCTGTTTTTTGCCGTGTCGCGGCGCAACCCCGTGGCAGGGACGTTGACCGGAGCCGCCATTGGTCTGTTGCAGGATGTGTTGACTGCTCAGCCGGTGGGCGTCAATGGCATGGCCAAGTCGGTGATCGGCTATATTGCGGCCAGCATTGGCGTGCAGGTGGACGTCGAGAACATCACGACTCGTATTGTCATCAACTTCGGCTTCTCGTTGCTCAATTCGATGCTGTTGTTTCTGATCAACCGGCGGTTGCTGGGGCTCCCGGACTTTCATATCCTGTGGCTGCATGAGCTGGTCCGCGCCGTAGTGAATACCGTGGTGGCCATCCCGATCTTTCTTCTGCTCGATCGCTTCAAACGTACCGAGTAGTCGCGAAACACGTCTAACCTGAAACCACCGGAACAGCAGTCGTACACTGGATGCACGCATGGAATTAGCGACCCACCCCGAACAGCCCGATATGGGCGCCAACGGCAAGGCCGAGAAGATTGCCCCCGGCAAGCTCTCCGCCGCGCAGTACCTGATTGCGCTTGTGCTGGTGATTCTGGTGGCGGGGTTGTGGCGGTTGCAGGTGGTCAGCGCGGATAACTTTCGTGCGCTCGCCGAGGCTAACCGCATCCGCAAGATTCCGGTGCTGGCGCCGCGAGGCAAGCTCTTCGATCGTGAGGGTCGGCTGCTGGTCGACAACTATCCTTCGGTCTCGTGCTATCTGCTGCGGGAGCAGGTCAGGGATTTGAACGCCGATCTGCCGTTGATTGCGCAAGGGCTGCACATTCCGGTCGAACAGATTCAGTCCACGTTGCGCCGTTTTCAGGCCGCGCCGAAGTACGAGCCGATTCCGCTGAAGCAGGACATTACGCCGGATGAGCAGGCTTTTATCGAGGCGCACCGCAATGAACTGCCGGAGTTGGAGACGCTGGACGAGCAGCGGCGGCTGTATCCGCGCGATGGGTTTGCGGCTCATTTGATCGGCTACGTCGGGGAAATATCGGAAGACGATCTGAACAAGTCGAAGTATGCGTTCTATCAGCCCGGTGATGTGGTGGGGAAGTCCGGCGTGGAGGCGACTTACGACGCTCTGTTACGTGGCGTGGACGGAAGCCGCGATGTGATCGTGAACAGCCACGGCAAGGAGATTGGCCATCTGGGCCAGACGCTAGCCAAGCCGGGGCAGGATTTGAAGCTGACCATCGACCTCGATATCCAGATGGCAGCGGAGAAGGCGATGGAGGGCAAGACCGGAGCGATGGTGGCGATGGACCCTCACACCGGTGAAATATTGGCCATGGTTTCGCGGCCTTCGTTCGATCCGAATGAGTTTTCCGTTCGGCTGAGCAAGAGCTATTGGAACGAGATCATCAACAATCCAGATCATCCGCTGATGAACAAGGCGATACAGGCACAGCTTGCGCCGGGGTCGACGTTCAAGATCATCATGTCGTACGCGGGACTCGAGGAGAATGCGGCTCAGACGATGCATGTTCAGTGCAGCGGGGGAGCTTCGTTCTATGGGCACTTTTTTGCCTGCGATAAACGTCACGGGATGGTAGATATCGAGCATGCGATTCCGTGGTCGTGCGATACGTTCTACTACACGCTGGCGAATAAGTTGGGAATCGACACGATTGCGAAGTACGCGACGGACCTTGGCTTTTCGCAACGGACTGGCGTTGACCTGCCGGATGAAGTGACGGGTACGATGCCCTCGACGGTTTGGAAGCTGAAGAATTTCCATGAGAAATGGTATGCCGGCGAGGTGATCTCGGTTGGGATCGGGCAGGGTGCAGTGGCGGTGACTCCGATTCAGCTTGCGAGGGCGATTGGGGGGATTGCCTCGGGCGGCGCTCTGCGGAGGCCGCATCTGGTGTTTCCGGATGAGGTGCCCGGCGATGAACTGGAGGCGGTGCACGAGACGTTTCCGGGGTCTGGGGATAAGACGGTTCAACTTTCAACGGGGAACTGGCAGTTGATCACGGACGCGATGGCGGAGACGACGATCAGCGGGACGGCGGCCGCGGTGCATATGGAAGGTATCGACTTTGCCGGAAAGACCGGCACGGCTCAGGTTGTGAGCCACAGCGCAGGCATGACCAGTCTGGGAACTGGAAAAGAGCGCGCGAACGCGTGGTTCGTCGGTATGGCCCCGCGGCGCAACCCGGACATTGTCGTTGCGGTCCTGTGGGAACACGGCGGATGGGGAGCTGGCTCCGCGCCCGTCGCCGCGCAGGTGATTAACGCCTTCGTGACCAAGCAACGCAGACTAGCGAACAATCTTCGCATTGCCGCTGAGACACCGAAGCCAGCCACGACTGCTTCGGTGGGTTCCGAAACGGGAAATACGGTAGCGTCCACGCCCAAGCCAGCGGCCAACGAGTGAAAGCAATTCAGGTAACCTAACTCCAGCGACCATGCAACGGCTCTCTTCATATCGCGACTTCGACTGGGTTCTCCTAGGCTTCGTCATGCTGCTCTCGCTGATCAGCGTCCTTGAGATCAAGTCGGCAACGCTGCATACCAAGTTCCACGGCTTCGAAACAAAGCAGATCGGCTTCCTGGCCGTTGGGCTGCTGCTGATGTTTATAATCTCGCTGATCGACTATCACAGGCTGATCGACATCGTTCCCTGGGCCTATGGCATCGGCATCGTCTCGCTGATTGCAGTGCGGCTGGTCGGAACGAAGGTGCTGGGCGCACGGCGCTGGATCAAGCTGCCGGGAGGGATTCACTTTCAGCCGTCGGAATGGATCAAGCTGATACTCATTGTTGCTGTTGCACGTTATTTCTGGAATCTGGCGGGCAAAGAGCTTACGTGGGGTGATATCGGCAAGGCGTTCGCGCTGGTCTGCGTTCCGTTTTTGATGGTCCTCAAGCAGCCTGATTTGGGAACGTCCCTGACCTATCTGCCGGTTCTGGTCTGCGGGCTCTTCCTTGGCGGCATCCGGTTCAAGCAGGCGGCAATCATTGTGCTGAGTTTGGCCATCCTGGTGGGCGGTGCGTGGAAGGCCGGTAAGTTGTTGAAGCCATACCAGAAGGCCCGGCTCACGTCCTTTATTGACCCGGACTCCGATCCTCGTGGATCGGGGTATCAGATTCGGCAATCGCTCATCGCAGTCGGCTCGGGCGGAATTTGGGGTAAGGGAGCAAATAAGGGGACACAGACGCAGGGCGATTTTCTGCCTATCCCTTATACCGACTTCATCTTCGCGGCCTTCTGCGAGGAACATGGCTTTGTGGGCGCGCTTGGGGTGCTGCTGTTATACTTTCTTATATTGATGCGTTTGATTCAGAACGCTCAAACAGCATCAGACCTGCCTGGCACCTTCATCATCATGGGGGTCGTCGCCGTCATCGTCTTCCAGATAGCGGTCAACGTGGGCATGGTTGTGGGTCTGATGCCGGTTACCGGAATCCCGCTGCCGTTGATGAGTTACGGCGGGTCGTCGATTCTGTTCACCTTCCTCGCGCTGGGTATCATCATGAACATACGCATGCGCCGGTTTGTGAACTAGGCCCGAGACACTCTGCTGCAAGGTCGCAAGTGTCTGAAGTAAAGGGGTTTCCTCCCTTCTGATGGCAAGGGCCAGTGTTGAATCAGGAAACCGGTCAGAATTTTTCTGGTTCGCGTATTGCGCAACTCCACCGCTTGCAACGGGTTTGGTGCAATACTATCTGTATCACCTGATTCGGCCAGATGCCGATCAGCGAAACAACCCGCTCCCTCAGGCGCACGGCGCCGGCAGCGGTAACAAGATCTTTAGAAGAAAAGGCCGGCCAGCCTGAGACGATTCGATCCGTTGGCCGGACAGGTTTCAGGGAAATGATTGCATCCGGAAGGCAAACGGCCCCGCCTCAAGCATTTGAGGTTGAATTGGTCACAAACTCCGCATGCCAGCTCGCGCTCGAAGCACCCCCTTGTGTACCCGATTCATCCTGTGTCGCCACCCCCGCGCTCTTTCGGAGCCCGGCTACGGCAGGGTTGTACTCACAACTCGCACCGGGCATCGTTCACTTGAGCTTCCGCACCCAACGCCTGTCCGCACTCGCGGTGAGTTGCACCTAGCCTCCGGGTTAGACGTACTCTCGATTCATCTTCGGCTCGTCTGCCGCTCGCGCACCCTCAAGGGGCCGGGCAGAAAGAGCAGAGAATGTCGAAAGAAATTTATATATCCAGCACGCCGCATGAGACGCGGCTTGCCATCGTCGAAAATGACGCCCTAGCCGAAATTTATTATGAGCGCGAGAACGAGTACACGCTCGCCGGATCGATTTATAACGGCAAAGTGACCCGCGTACTGCCGGGAATGCAGTCGAGTTTTGTGGACATCGGCCTCGAGCGCGATGCCTTCCTGTACATCACTGACTTTATGGAAGAGGCCGGCGACTCCGCTGACTTCGATACAAATGGTGACGGTTCGCAGCGAGCCCCGCGGCATGATGGCCGTGGAGACCGCAGCGGCAATCGCGAGCCCCAGACGCTTGAAGGTGCTCCTGCTGATGATTCGAATCGTTCCGGCCGTGGCGACCGCGACCGTGGCGGACGTGGCCGTCGTGGCCGTGGTGATCGCAGCGGCAATCGGGATCGTCAGCCGGGCACGGAGTACGCGCAGCCGGTAGAGGGTCAGGACGCATACGTTACCGAGTTCAACCGCACGGATGAGTTTGTTCCAACCGCAGAAGGTACATTTACGGAGCGCACGGATGCTTCGGAGATTGGCGAAGGAGCGCCGGGAGCTGATGGCAGCCGCCGCTGGCGCGGGCGTCGTGGTCGTCGTCGTGGCCGTGGTGGCCCGCGCGTCGAGTCGCAGCCGCAGACCGGTGTAGACGCTCCGCTCGAGTCTGCTTCGAACGAGGTAGAGTACGAGTCAACTTTTGAGATCGACGGCGCTGGTGAACGTCCAGTATCGAACGAATCAGCACCCGTGGTGGCCGATGCACCGCAGGAGAATTTCAATCGCGGAGACCGTGGTGATCGCGGCCGGCGGGACGACCGTGGCCGTGGCGATCGCGGTGGACGTGATCGTGATGGACGTGGACGCGGCGATCGTGACCGTGGTGGACGTGGCGATCAGCGCCGTGTGCCCCGTGGTTTTGCCCCGAAGACTGCGCTTTATGGCGTGGATAACACTCCGGCTTACGATGAGGCGCCAGCATCTGACGGCCATGCACCGGAGCCGATTGTGCTGCCAGGTGAGTCGCTCTCCAAGTACCGCACCGGCGGTCAGGAGCCTGCGTCATCGCAGTCATCCGTAGCTCAGACAGCGGGAGCATCCAAGGCCATTGAGCCGCACGTCATCATCCCGCAAGTCGCCAGCTACGTCATTCCCGATGGTTGGGATGGCGGTTCAACGCTGCCGGGTGAATCGCTCTCGCGTCATCGCAGGTCTGAACCGCGCCAGGAGCCTCGGCCGGAATTTGCCGACCAGGTTGTTCCGGCGCCGGTAGTTCCAGTTGCGCAAGAAGCGGAAGTTGCTGTGACTGCACTGCTCGATCAGGCTCCTGCTGCCGAGCCTGTTGTCGTAGAAGAGCCAAAGCCTACAGAGCCTATAGTTCCTGTTGAGTACGAGCCGATCGAGGCCTCTGCCTCTTACCGTCTGGATCCGGTTGCGCCAAGCGAGTTTCGCCAGAGCGCGCCGATTATTGAGCCCGAGTTGGTGGAGGAAGTCGAGGAGCGTGCTGAGCAGGCAGAGACGCTTCCAGCCTCTACTCTCAATGCGGTCTTCGATCATGTCGAAGAGCGCGAGATCGATTATCACGCAGAGCAGAGCAGCGAACCTGAGCTGATTGAGCACGCTGTCACGACGCTTCATGCGACCGGCGAGATGATCTCTGAGACGCCTGCCGATCCAGTCGAGGTCGAAGCAAAGGCCTTCCATCAGGACTTCGCTCCTGTGTCTGGCGAGACGGAGGAAGAGATCCTCGAGGAGGAGGAAGACTTCCGCGCAACGCTGCATGCCAGCGCGATTGAAGAGATCGACGATCTTGACGAAGAAGAGACGCTTGAAGGGGCGGCCGATCTCGGCACCATGCTTCGCGAGATGTCCATCGATCAGATCACCAGTTCCGGTGTCGAAGAGGAAGAAGAAGACGATCTCGAAGAGGAAGACACCATCGATGACCGCACCTTCGACGAGATTGAGACTGAGGAAGAGGATCTTGACGAGTCCGAGGATGCGGAGCCGGAAGACACCCTGATTCAAGAGGAGTTTGCTGACGGAGCCGAGCCGGTTGTCGCCGATGGATTCGAGCAGACTGCGCCCACACGTGAGCGCCGTGAGGGTGATCGTGGCCGTGGACGTCGTGACGGACGCCGCGATGGCCGTCGTGGTGGGCGCGATCGTGACCGTTCGCGGCACACAGGCGGAGCAGGAGACCATGACCGCAGCGGTGGACGCGATCGTCGCGGTGGACGCAGTTCCATGCAGAGCACCAATCTGCCTGCCATCAGCGATCTGCTGAAGCCGGGTCAGGAGGTTCTGGTGCAGATTGCCAAGGAGCCTATCGCCAAGAAGGGCGCGCGCATTACATCGCACATCGCTCTGCCTGGCCGCTTCCTGGTCTTTATGCCGACGGTCAACCACACTGGTGTTTCGCGCAAGATTGAATCGGACGGCGAGCGTCGCCGCCTGAAGGAGATTCTTCTGAGCGAGAAGGGCGAAGCCACTGGCGGCTTCATCGTCCGTACTGCAGCCTCGGGAGCCAGCGAAGAGGAGCTGCGCAGCGACCTGCGCTTCCTGCTGAATCTGTGGGCCGACATCAAGCAGCGGTCCGAGTCATCGAAGTCGCCGGCGCTGATCTACCACGACCTCAATCTGGTCGAGCGCATCCTTCGCGATCAGGTCACCGACAACTTCTCGGCCATCTGGGTTGACAGTGAGAGCGAGTATGAGCGCGTGTTGCGCTTCCTGCAGCGTTTCCAGCCGTCGCTGATTCGCCGCGTGAAGCTCTACACCAAAGAGACGCCGCTCTTCGAACAATTTGGCATCACCGAAGAGATCAACAAGGCGCTTCGCAGCAAGGTATGGCTCAAGTCTGGCGGATCGATTGTCATCAACCAGACTGAGGCTCTTGTCGCCATCGACATCAACACGGGCAAGTATGTCGGCAAGACGGCGCGGCTCGAGGACACGATCGTCAAGACCAACCTCGATGCCATCCCCGAGATCGTTCGCCAGATTCGTCTGCGCGATCTTGGCGGCATCATCATCATCGATTTCATCGATATGGATGAGCGCAAGAATCGCCACAAGGTGATGGCTGCATTGGAAGAAGAATTGAAGACCGACCGCGCTCCATCAAAGGTGCTTCAGTTCAACGATTTCGGATTGGTCGCCATCACTCGTAAGCGCGTCAAACAGTCGCTTGAGCGCACACTATCGACTACCTGCGGCGTCTGCACCGGTACGGGCATGATCAAGTCGCCTGTCACCGTCTGCAACGACATCTACATCGAGATGCGCAAGATGAACAAGCATCTGGATCGTGGCGACGTGATGCTTCGCGTCAACCCGGAGGTCGTCAAGCAACTCAAGGCGCCGGGAACGCGCTGGCTACAGGAGATGGAAGAAATGGTCGGCAAGACGATCCTAGTCAAGTCCGATCCGGCGCTTCACCCCGAGCAGTTCGACATCCACTAATCGATAATCGGATCAATTTACGGGCATCCCGCATGAGCAGGATGCCCGTAAGTGTTTTTACTAGTGTCAAAAAACTGTCACTGGCGTCATCCTGATTGTCATTTCAAGCGTCTTACACAACAACGGAACACTGGCTGGGTTCAAGCGGTAGAAGGACTCAACAGCACCAAGGGAGTAAATCAGAATGCATTTGACGATCAACAGAAATCGGCTCTCCATCTTTACCCGTGCGGCAGCTATCGCTTTTATTGCCGCTGGCTCCGCCGTCTGCCTTCAGGCCCAGCAGACCGTAAATACTGCCCAATCATCTCCGGTCCTTGACCTTCGAGCTGTGCTCAATGCGCCTATTGATCTTTCGCGGCCCGACGAGCTCAGTTACAGCAGCAGCGTAGGAGCCGATGAGACCGCTTCTGCGGAAAACTTCGATCTCGGTGGTGGCGAGGAAGGTCAGCCGCCACCACGCCGCCCCTATAGCCATCGGCCCAACTACAACGACTCCACGCACAACCCAGACGGTTCAAACAAGTACACCTTCATTGTCGGCGGAGGCTTAACATTGCCGGTGGGTGGCACGCACGGCTACCTGTCACCGAGCTATGCGTTCCAGGCTGGCGGTGGCCGGGCATTCAATAAGAAGGTAGCAGTGCTCATCGAGTTCAACTGGGCCAACTTCGGCATCCAGACAGCTACGCTTGACAATCTGCTGGCGCTATACAACAGCCTTGGTGCGACCGATCAGAATGGCAACCCGCTCTCTCAGCTCAACGGTACGAGCCACGTCTGGTCCTTTAGCCTTGATCCGCGCTATACCTTCGTACAGGGCGATAGGTCGGGCGTATACGGTACCGGCGGTGCTGGCTTTTATCACAAGACCGCCAACTTCTCGATTCCCGCAGTCGGCATCACCTGCGACATATTTGGTAACTGCTTCCAGTTTCAGGCGAATCAGACCATCGACAAGTACACCAGCAACGCCTTCGGTCTCAATCTGGGCCTTGGCTACACCTATAGGTTCTCTCGCTTCGCCGATGAGACGTTCTTCGTAGAAGCGCGCTATGTGTACACCTTCAACTCGCGGCGGGCTGAGACAGGCACGACTCCAGAGAACACGCCTCCAGGCAGCACGGCCTTCAATGCCTTCCCGCAGAACAGCTACCCGACAAGCTTTATTCCCATCACCTTTGGTATTCGCTTCTAAAGGAAGCTTGATTCTTGCAAATAGAAAAGGTCCGATATCTTCGGGCCTTTTCTATTTTGGTATCAGAATCTCAATGCTTCATCGCCGCTTCGATGTCCGCCGCTTCGTGTGGAAGCTTTGCGATCAGGTCGACAAGTTTGCCCTGTTGATCGACGTAGAACACGTCCTCGATACGAACTCCGATTCCTTCTTCGGGGATGTAGATTCCTGGCTCAATCGTGAACACATTGCCTTTATCCAGCGGCTTGGAGTAGTCCATAGGATCGTGCACGTTGATGCCAACCGAGTGTCCCAAACCATGCAGGAAGTACTTGCCGAGAGGCTCGCCGTGCAGGTCTTTGCCATGCGTATTGATGTAGTCGTAGGCGACTTTATCGAGCGTGTCCGTTACCTCGGGACCGCGCTGATTCACGCCGCCAAGTTTTGATTTGCCCGCGACAAACGCTGCTGCTGCGGCGCGCTGTGCGCCAAGCACGATGTCGTAGATTTCGCGTTGCCGGGCCGTGAACTTGCCGTCTACCGGCATCGTGCGCGTTATGTCCGAGGCGTACATGCTGTACTCGCCCGCGGCATCGATTACGACTACATCGCCAGCTTTCATCGTCGCCGAATTGTCGGCGTAGTGCAGCGTAGTCGAGTTCGCTCCCGATCCGACGATTGGCGCGTAGCTGGGGCGCTCGCTGCCCTCTTCCATCATCTTCGCGATCTCAATTCCTGCGACCGTCCGCTCCCGCACGCCGGCCTTGATTGCACGGACGCCTGCCAGCTGCGAGGCGATTGAAGCATCCGACGCCTTGCGAAGCAACTCAATCTCTGCGGGGCTCTTTACGCTTCTGAGCACCATCGTCAGGGTACGCACATCATGCGGATCAATGCCTGTCCCAATTCCCAGCGATGCTGCCGAGAAGTCAACGCTTGCCTTCGCTTGCGGACTATCAAGCTGCGACCACACCGACTGCGCACGCCGGCGGTCTTCACCAAGGAACTTCGTCATCACCTCGGGGAGAGCGGTCATCGGCATTACGGTGTCGAAGCCAGTGGATGCGGCAACGTCAGCGGTCGCCGCGTCCATCTTCGTTCCGGTGTACTTTTCCATAACGAGGTTTCGCGCCGGCAGAAACAGGATCTCGCGGTATGCGTGTTCGGGAACGACATCGCCCAGGCGAGTCTTCGTCTCAGGCCCCGGGCCGATGATTACAAGCGCGGCTCCCGGCTCATTCCAGCCCGTCAGGTAGTAGAAGTCTTCATCCTGTCGGTAAGGCATGAAATCCAGCACTGGCTCTTCGGCGGCAAATACCACCGCTACCCCGCCGTCCAGTTTGTTTGCCAGTGCCACACGCCGCTGACGGTATTCCGCCTTAGGGACAGACTCCAATGCGTGCGCCACCGCACAGACAAAGCCGATCGAAAGCACAACGGCCAGTATTCTTAGTCTCACAAGTCACCGCCTCTTAGCTTCGCTAAATCCCCATTGGATACGGCTTATCATGCAGCTCCTGCCCGGCCGTTCCAAACCGCTCGAACCGTCCCTGTAAGAGACTCAGCAGCCCGGTGTACCAGTAGCCGAAGACGAACAACACCAAAAAGGGCACTGTGAAGAAGTTCTCCGTGGAGACGGCGTACCAAACAGTCAGGGCGAAGTAGCAGCCGATGGCAAGCTCGATCCACGGAATGATCCCCAATCGCTTGCGATACTTCTTCGCCTGACTCTTCTCGCCTTTTTCTTTGACGCGGTACTTCGGCGTCCGTGCAAACGCGCTCTGCACACCGAATAGGGCTTCCATCACGGCTTTTGTGTTGGTGATCGTCAGCCCGACGCCCAGGGCCATCAAACAGGGAAGGTAGAGAAACGTCCTGCTCCACTTGTTGGGGAAGAGCTCTTTCTGGCTGACCAGATAAAACGACGAAACCGACATCGTGCTCGCCATAAACAGCGGCAGGTCGATCAGCATCATCTGCAATAGGCCCTGCCAGCTGCGGATGATCATTGCTGGCATCAACAGGACGCTCAGCACAATCATCAAGGGATAGCTGATGTTCGCCGTGAGGTGATACCACGCCTCGAGCTTCGTGTGCCAAGGCTGGTTGCTCTTCATCACGCGCGGCAGAATCTTCTTTCCTGTCTGGATCAGTCCCTTGGCCCAGCGCGCCTGCTGGGTCTTGAAGGCCGTCATCTCGATTGGCAACTCGGCCGGGCACTCCACGTCTTGCAGGTACTTGAACTGCCACCCGAGCATCTGCGCGCGATAGCTGAGGTCCGTATCTTCGGTCAGCGTGTCATGCTGCCATCCGCCGGCTTCGCCGATCACACGCGTCCGCCACATCCCCGCCGTGCCGTTGAAATTGAAGAAAACGCCAGCCCGGCTACGACCGCCATGCTCCAGCACAAAGTGCCCGTCCAGCAGGATCGCTTCCACTTGCGTGAGAAAGCTGTAGTCGCGGTTCAGGTGCGTCCAGCGCGTCTGGACCATGCCGACCTCGGGCTGCGCGAAGTGATGTACCACCTGCATCACCCACTGCTCAGGAGGTACAAAGTCCGCATCGAATATGGCGACCAGCTCGCCGTGTGCTGTCTTCAATCCGGCGTCCAGCGCTCCCGCCTTGTATCCGTAGCGGTTCGTACGGTGGAGATAGACGATCGGCTGCGGATCCATACCTGCGAATCCGCGCGCGTAGCGCTCAACGATCTGCTGCGCCACCATCGTGGTCTCGTCGGTCGAATCGTCCAGCACCTGGATCTCGAAGCGGTCGCGCGGATAGTCGAGGCGGCAACACGCATCGATCAGTCGGTCGATCACGAACTGCTCGTTGAAGATCGGCAGCTGGATCGTTACAAATGGTAGCTCGCCCTCGGGATACCGCATGGGCGGTTCATCCCACTTCGCCGCATTCTTCCGGTTGCGGTAGTAGAGCCAGACCAGCTGATAGCGGTGGATTCCATAGAACGCCAGGATCAGCATGACGATGAAGTAGGGAATCAGCAGCGCTACGTCAAAGGCGTTCCACCGATAGAGCCCGCGGAAGGTCTGGTCCATGTAATGCGACCGCCAGTAATGGCCCAAGCCATGTGGCGCAAGCAGCAGTCCGAGAGTGGACGCCAATGATTGAAGAGAAGGGTACAGGGAATGCTCCGGGGCGGTTACTACATCGAACCGATTTTACCTAATTCAAAAACATCGTCCGATATAAAGTATCCCGTTGAACTGGCTTAAAGCCCGCATCGCGGATAATTCGCCTCAGTTCTTCTTCGGTGGTGCAGTTCGCGGTGCCGGCGGCCTTGACGACGTTCTCCTCGAGCATCACCGAACCCACATCGTTGCCGCCGAAGCGAAGGCCCATCTGGAGCACCTTCAAGCCCTGCGTGACCCAGCTGGATTGCACGTTTTCGATGTTGTCGAGGTACATCCGGGAGATCGCTAGCGTCTTCAGGTATTCGACCGAGGTAGCTTCATCCCAGCCGCGTCCGCCGAGCGCAGTGTTGTGTGGCTGGAAGCTCCAAGGGATAAAGGCTGTGAAGCCTCCGGTCTCTTCCTGCAGCTGCCGGACGACTTCGAAGTGATTGACGCGATGCTCAAAGGTCTCGCCGACACCGAACATCATCGTCGCGGTTGTACGCATGCCGAGTTCGTGGGCCGTGCGGTGCACATCGACCCAGTCTTGCGTCTTGCACTTCAGGCGGGCAATGCGATTGCGAACCTCATCGTCCAGAATCTCCGCGCCGCCGCCGGGGATTGATTGCAATCCCGCGTCGCGCAGGCGCATGATCGTATCGCGAAGGCTGAGCTCGCTGTACTCGGCGATGGCGAGAATCTCGCTCGCGCTCAGACAGTGCAACCAGATGGAAGGGAAGCGTTCGCGGATGCCGCGGAAGAGCTTCTCGAACCAGTCGATCTTCAGGTCGGGATGCAGGCCGCCTTGCATCAGCACACCGGTGCCACCCATCTCGACCGTCTCGCGAATCTTGTCGTAGATAGTCTCGAAGTCGAGGATGTATCCCTCGGCGGCCATCTTGCCCTTCAACGGACGGTAGAAGGCGCAGAAGGTGCAGTATTCCGTGCAGAAGTTGGTGTAGTTGATGTTGCGGTCGATGATGTAGCTCACCACGCCCTCAGGATGCAGGCGACGGCGCACCGCATCGGCCTCCATGCCAATCCCGATCAGGTCGTCGCTGTTAAAGCAGTCCAGGGCTTGTTCGCGGCTGATTCCCATAGCTCTATTCTACGCTGTCAGCGTGCACGAACCAGGATCCACAGGATCACGGCCAGCAGCACTACGACCAGCGAAACCCCAAGCTTCACCCACCAGCCCAGCGAGGTCACCTGCGACTCGAGCGTCTCAATCCGGCTCTCGCGCTGTTCGAGCACCGTCCGCACGCGTTTCAGATCGTCGCGTACTTCCTCCAGTTGCGTGCCCTGTTCCTGCAGCTGGCGATAGAGACCGGCATGAGCCTTGGTTACCTGCCCCAGGTCGCCGCGGACGCCCTCGGCCATGGCAACCATCGCGGCTTCCGTCGCGCGGTCGGTTGCCGCTCGCGAAGCGAAGAATCTGTCGGCCATTGGTATCAAACGGCTCACGTGCGGAAGCAGTTCGAATAACTGTGCAAGTAATTTAGGCCACATATTTGTCCTGTCTTCCCGCTTTCACAAGCCGTTTTGAAGTCTGCCAGCGCATCAGCAACGCCGCAATCGAGAGGATCAGAATCGCCGCTATAATCCCCTGCGACCAGAGGCAGTAGATACACCACTTTTCCAGAACATAGGCCTCGAGGTAGCTCAAGAACGCGGCAAAGAGAAAGCCGATCTGAGCGGTCTGAAAGACCAGCCACCACCGCCCTGCCAGCGCCAGCCCGGCGATCAGCGCATAGCCCACGATCCCCAATGCCGCTACCGGAATGTGGCGTCCGGCCTTCGGATCTTCATCGAACGTCCGGGGAGGAAAGACGGCAAACCGGCTATGATTCACCGCCCCACAATCGAACTTCTCCGTTACCGCGCACGGCGGTGCCTGGGACGGATCCATATAGTGCACCCGCAACGCCATCGTCGACACAACAATCCCTGCTACTGCCAGTAAAGCCACTAAATACTTCATCGTTCGATTCTACCGTGCGAAGATTTTTCATCTCGTAACCGTAGAGCGATACCATCAAGACGTGACCACCCGTAGACAATTTCTCACTCTCCTCGGAGCCACCGGCCTCGCTGCTGCGACTCCCTCCTCGCTCTTCGCCGCGCCAGCCCCAGAGCCGTTCACCTTCCTCTTTGTCACGGATGCCCATCTCCAGCCCGAGCTCAATGGCGTCATCGGCACCGATATGGCCTTCAAGAAGGCCCGCACCATCAAGGCAGACTTCGCCATCAATGGCGGCGATCATGTTTTTGACGCTCTCGGCGTCCCCAAGCAGCGCGCTCTCCAACTCTTCGACCTCTACGGCAAGACCGAGCAGGACCTCGGCCTCAAGGTCTATCACACGGTCGGCAACCACGACGTCCTAGGCATCTATACCACCAGTGGCATCCCTGCTACTGATCCGCTCTACGGCAAGAAGCTCTTCGAAGACCGCTTCGGTAAGGCTTACTACTCCTTCGATCACAAGGGTCATCACTTCGTCGTGCTCGACTCAATCGGCATCACTGACGATCACGCCTATGAGGGCCGCATCGATGCAGCGCAGCTCCAGTGGCTCGCCGCCGATCTTGCTGCACTGCCTACTGGTACGCCGATCATCGTCACAGTACACATCCCGCTAGTGTCAGCCTACGGGGCCTACCTACCCGAGTCTCCGAAGCCTCCAGCACACCACTCGCTCACGGTGGCCAACGCCAACGAGGTTCTCGCGCTCTTCGAAGGCCACAACGTTCTTGGAGTGCTGCAGGGACACACGCACGTCAATGAGATTGTGCAATGGAAGGGTGTGCCGTACATCACCAGCGGAGCGATCTGCGGCAACTGGTGGCAGGGGAGGCACCTTGGCACGCCCGAGGGTTTCACCGTCGTCAGCGTGGCCAACAATAAACTGACCACCAGCTACGAGACTTACGGGTTCAAGTCGATCAGCCCTAACAATACCTAGGTCAATACATACACGATGACGGCGGGGAAAGCAGCGAGCTGTCTTGGGGCTCCTTGCGGCTGCAACCCCCTTCCATTACAGGGGATTCCATCAAAAAAAACAGGTTGATCGCGGCAAATCCTCAGTTATGCTTGGTGACACTTTGCGAGAGGCGCGCCTGATCGAGCAGACTCTCGCCGATATCAATTTGCGAAGCCGCAATCAGGAGTGTGTCCATGTCTGATCCCATGCAGGACCCGATTCCACCTCAGCAACCACCGCCCACCTACATTCCACCTGCCTCAACATCGTCCGGACTCTCGGACAACCTCGCCGCAGCCCTCGCCTACGTCACCATCATTCCCGCCATCATCTTCCTTGTGCTTGAGCCTTACAACAGAATTCCTCTGATCCGCTTCCACTCCTTCCAGTCCATCGGCTTTTGCATTCTCGCCTTTGTCTTGCAAGTCATCCTCACGATCGCCGAAGGGCTTCTGCGCTTTATTCCGGGGAGCTGGATGTTGTTTTCCATCTGCCATCTAGTTCTAGGCCTCGGGTTGTTTGTCGTCTGGCTCATCGTGATCCTCAAAGCCAGCAGAGGCGAGTGGTACAAGTTGCCTATCATTGGAGACTTCGCGGAGAAGCAAGCCCGCAGTTAGCGATCAGCGCTCCCGGAAGGTGACTCATCCACCAGCCGGGGGCCGTACTTCGCGAGCCTCTTCTTCATCACGCGGATCGCATCAGCGTTTTCATCCACCAGCAGGAATCGCCGTCCGTTCTTTGCTGCGGCCTCCCCTGTCGTTCCGCTGCCCGCGAAGAAATCCACCACCAGATCGCCCGCGTTCGAGTGGACTTTCACAATGCGCTCCAGAACGCCCAGTGGCTTTTGTGTCGCGTAGCCAGTCTTCTCTTTGCCTGTAGGCGAGACGATCGTGTGCCACCAAACGTCCGTCGGAGTCTTGCCTCGCGCCGCCTTCTCGGGTCCAACTAACCCCGGAGCCATGTATGGAATCCGGTCGCATTCACTGAGGTTGAACGTATATTGTTCCGGATCGCGCGTGTACCAGAGGATGTTGTCGTGCTTTGCTGGCCATCGCTTCGTCGAACGCGCCCCATAGTCGTAGGCCCAGATGATCTCGTTCTGAAAGCATTCCCTCCCGAAGATCTCATCCAGCATTACCTTGCAGTAGTGCACCTCGCGATAGTCGATGTGGAAGAACAGAGATCCGGTCTCCGATAACACGCGGTGTGCTTCCTCCATGCGAGGCCGCAAAAAACCGAGGAAATCTTCGAAGCGATCACCATACCCGGCTCCGGCCTTCTCTCCGGAGACCAACTCCGTCTTGTACCGTCGGCCGCCGAACCCCACGCGGTCTCCGGTCTCATCGCGTACTGTTTTCATCTGTATACGCGACTGCCGCCGGCCAGTATTGAACGGCGGGTCAACGTAGATCAGCTCTACCGATCCAGCCTCCAGGCCGCGCAACACCTCCAGATTGTCGCCATGCACAACTCTGTCCATCCGTTGCCCTCAGACCTAACACTAACGTACCCTTGGTCTTCGCCGCTGTAGCGTGTATTGTTTTCTGCGGACTAGATTTTCGTGCTTAATATCGTGGCTGCCAACAAACTCATCTACGCCATGCTCTCCCACCGCGGTCAGGTTCGCCGCGGCAACGAAGACGCGTGCGCCGCCTCACCCGCCGCCGGGGCCTTTGTCGTCTGTGACGGCATGGGCGGAGCCGCAGGTGGCGAAGTCGCCAGCCATCTTGCCGTCGACACCTTCCTCGCCCATCTCGCGCCGCCCACTCCCAACGGAACACCGGCACCGAGGCCGCAGACCCGGCTCAACACCGCCATCCAGGCCGCCAACCAGGCCGTCTTCCAGCAGGCTCGCCAGTCTCCGGAGCTTGCCGGCATGGGAACGACGCTAGTAGCGATCTTGCACGCTCCTATCCCTTCCCGTAGCGGGGACTCCGGTTCCATGCGCAATGTGGCCACCCATTTCTTCTCGCGCGCTTCCGATCCACCAACGCTCTGGCTCGCCAACGTTGGCGATAGCCGCTGTTATCTGCGCCGCCGAGGTCGCCTTGAGCAACTCACCGACGACCACTCGCTGGTCGAAGAGCAACTCCGCGCCGGTCAGATCACCGCAGCCCAGGCCGCACAGTCTCCGATGCGGAATCTCATCACCCGTGCCATCGGGTCCCAGGCCACAGTTGACGCCGATATTCACGGCCACCGTCCGCAGTCCGGCGACCTCTACCTGCTCGCCTCCGACGGTCTCACCCGCGAACTCTCCGACGACGATATCGCCGCCATTCTCACCGACGTGCCTACCGCCGCTACTCAGGCCAGCCTCAACGCTGCCTGCAAGGCGCTCGTCAACGCTGCCAACGCCCACGGCGGCAACGACAACATCACTGTCCTACTCGTCGCTCTCAACGCGGCGTAGCCATCGCAGACTCAGCTTCGCAAAAACTATCTACAAACGCGTCTATTGCGATTGTGGACAATGAGACATGACCTCAACGGAGTTCACAAGACCGACACCTAGCTGGCCACGTCTCGACGGAGTGGATCTGTTACGCGGCCTCGCCATCTTTTTTGTGTTGATGAATCACGTTAATATGCGGCTGCTCTCTGCGAAGGTTCCATATACCCGAGGCCTTCCGCCGCAACTGGTGTCTTCGCTCGTCTGGAACGGCCAATTCGGCGTGCAGATATTCTTCGCCGTCTCCGGGTTTCTTATCACTTCGACGACGCTTCGGCGCTGGGGTTCGCTCTCGCGTGTCAACGTGCGCGAGTTCTACCAACTCCGATTCGCTCGAATCGCACCATTGTTGCTGGGGCTGCTTGTAATCCTCAGCATTCTTCATCTCGCGCACATCAAAGATTTTGTTGTCAACCAGAAAGTCGGAGGCTTGGGGCGCGCTCTCCTTGCCGCGTTCACCTTTCACATCAATCTGCTTGAGGCGCGGAGAGGCTACCTTCCGGCGAGCTGGGACATAATGTGGTCGCTCTCTGTCGAGGAGATGTTCTACTTGTTCTTCCCGCTGGCCTGCTTCCTCTTCCGTCGTGGTCGGTTCCTCGTGATCCCCCTTCTCATGTTCGTTGTGCTGGGTCCTTTCGCTCGTTCGCGCGCATTCAACCCCAATCCAGTCTGGAGAGAGTACTCCTATCTCGGTGGGATGGACGCCATCGCTCTCGGCTGTCTGACCGCGCTCTTTGTCGCGAGGCGACATCTTACGCCGAAGTTTCTTTGGGCTCTTGGCATTCTGGGAAGCGCGCTTCTCGTATTCAGTCTCTGTTTCTCGATCCGTGCTTATACCTGGGGTCTCGGACGTAATGGACTGAATATGACGATCCTCGCCGCAGGCGCTTGTATGGTCATCGCGGCTGTCGCGCAGACGCAGTGGCAAGCCCCGCGAATCTTGACGCCGCTCCTCCAGATGGGGAGACGCAGCTACGAGGTTTACCTGACGCATATTTTCGTGGTGCTGGGCTTCTTTTTCCTTTTCGTGGCAGCGAATAAGCCGATGAAAGCCGTGCCGGTTCTTTTTGTAATCGTCATTCTCATTGCTGGCCTCTTGGGCGAACTTGTGGCGCGAGTCTATTCCGAGCCGATCAACCGATGGCTCCGCGTTAGGTGGGGAGATGGGCCAAGGAGGCTCGGATCAGTGATCGAATCCGCCGAGCCCATAACACAGGAGGTTTCAACAATTTCAAACTGATTCCCTCCGCCTTCTCGGGGCGAAGAGCAACGCCAACTGCTACACTGCGGAGTCGCACCGAACACGCTTATGCCTGAGATCAAAACCATCGCAGTCCTCGGAGCCGGAACCATGGGCAACGGCATCGCCCATGTCTGCGCCCGCTCCGGCTTTCTTGTTTTGCTTTGCGACGTCGAGCAGGGCTTTCTGAATCGCGGTCTGGCGGCGATTGAAAAGAACCTCGCCCGCGAAGTCGCCAAAGAAAAGATCACGCCACAGCAGGCCCAGGAAGCCCGCGAGCGTATCGCCCCAACGCTCGACCGTGACGCGCTGGCGGTCTGTGACTTTGCCATCGAGGCCGCGACGGAAAAGTTCGATATCAAGTCCGCTCTCTTCGGTGACCTCGACCGCATCCTTCCACCCGAAGCCATTCTCGCTTCGAACACCAGCTCTATCTCGATCACAAAACTCGCCGCGCAGATCAGTCGCCCTGCGCAGGTCATCGGCATGCACTTCTTCAATCCTGTACCGGTGATGCAACTCGTCGAAGTCATTCGCGGCATGCAAACTTCGCAATCCACCTTCGATACTGTCCAGTCCCTTGCGAAGCAACTCGGCAAGACTCCAGTCGAGGTCAACGACGCGGCGGGCTTCGTCTCCAACCGTGTCCTGATGCCGCTGATCAACGAGGCTATCTTCGCCGTCATGGAAGGCGTTGCTACCCCCGAGGCCATCGACCAGGTCTTTCAACTCGGCATGGCACATCCCATGGGCCCGCTCACGCTAGCGGACTTCATCGGCCTCGACGTCTGCCTCGATATCATGCGCGTCCTGGTCGAAGGCACGGGCGATCCCAAGTATCGTCCCTGCCCGCTGCTCATCCGCATGGTCGACGCCGGCTGGCTGGGCCGCAAATCAGGTCGAGGCTTTTACAGCTACACTTAAATCCTCGCGTCCCGCACAGGTACACTACCCATCAGGAGAGACCATGCCGCAAGAGATGTACTTCGAAGACTTCTACGTTGGCCAAAAGATGAATTCGCTCGGAAGCGCGAAAGTCACCGCCGAAGAGATCAAAGAGTTCGGCAAGAAGTACGACCCCCAACCCTTCCATCTCGACGAAGCTGCTGGCGAAAACTCCTTCTTCAAGGGCCTTGCCGCATCGGGCTGGCTGACGGCTGCTATCGTCATGCGCCTCCGTGTGCAGTCCGTCCCCGTCGCCGGAGGCATGATTGGCGCGGGCGTCGAAGAGATGCGCTGGACCCTGCCCGTGCGACCCGGAGATTCCATCCGTACCGAGATCGAGGTCGTCGGCGTTCGCCTATCCAACTCCCGCAAAGACTACGGTGTCGTCCGCACCCGCACACTCGCCTACAACCAGAACAACGAAGTTGTCATGCGAAGCACCGTCAACTTCCTCGCCCCTGTTCGATCTACCGTCAAATGACCGCCGACGACCTCGCTCTTCTCAAATCCCGCATCGACGAGGTCGTCATCCTCGATATCGTTCATGGCCAGCACGTCTTCGCCAAGCCACTCGTTGTCTTCGACGAAGGCGACACCCCCGACGTCTTCTACCTCGAAGTCGAACCCGGCCCAGGCGGCACCTACATCGAGAAGGGAACCGCCGGCTACTCCGTGCTCCTCGCCGATATCCTGGCCGTCCGCCTGCCTCCCACACCCTGAACCAAACTAGTTACCTTGCCCGAATACTCACAACCAAACGGCGTATTCTAAGCAGATGATGCGCATGACAGTGCTCGCCTCGGGTTCCAAGGGCAACAGCACCGTCATCTCCAGCTCCCGCACACGAGTTCTCGTCGACGCCGGTCTCTCCTGCCGCGAACTCCTCAGGCGCATGGCCCTGGCAGGAGAAGATCCTTCGACCCTTGACGCCATTCTGATCACGCACGAGCACCAGGACCACATTGCAGGCCTCGGCGTTCTCGCTCGCCGCCTCCGCATCCCTGTCTTCTTCACGGAGCCCACGCACCGCGCCTGGGTCCGCATGCTCACCCCGCGCACCACCATGAGCTATGCCAAGTGGCTCGATCACGTTCAGCGCGAGAAAGAAGCCCGTGCCCAGAGCGTTGCAAGTACTCCTGCGCACGATCCCGCTGTCGAAGCCGCCTCCATCGCGCACATCTCCGCCGAAGCCGCCGCTCTCGACGCTACCTTGAACCCCACCGCCGTCATTGCGGTCGACGAAGACGCAGAAGATCCCGACGCAGCCCTCTTCGACCCAGAAACCCCGCAAGCCGCGCGTCAAAAGGCCGATCCCACCCACCTCCCCGCCGTCGAGTACTTCCACGCCGGAGCCAACTTCTGCATCGGCGATATCGCGATCACTCCCTTCACCATCCCGCACGATGCCGCCGACCCCTGCGGCTTCGTCTTCGAGTCCGAGGGCATCCGCATGGCCCTGGCCACCGACCTCGGGTACATGCCCCCCAACGTCAAGGCAGCTCTCAAGCGCATCGACGTCCTCCTGCTCGAGTCCAACCACGACCTCGAGATGCTCAAGGACGGCCCCTACCCCTGGAGCGTCAAGCAGCGCGTCCTCTCCCGCGTCGGCCACCTCTCGAACCACGCCACCGCGGAGTTTCTCCAGAAGGACTACGACGGTACCGCAGCCTGGATCGTCCTCGGCCATCTCTCCGAGTCCAACAACGCTCCTGAGCTGGCCCGTCTAGCCGCCGAACAAGCCCTTGCCAACCACCCGACTCTGCTCGGTAATCGGATTCTGCTGGCCGATCAGGCCACTCCGCTCGAGCCAATATGCCTTTAATTTCTTATGCTACGGGGTCCTTATTTTCGAGTGATTTACCTCAAAGATCCGGTAACCGCGGGCCTCACGAAAGTTACGTTCCTATGAATCTTTTCTCTTTCCCTGGCTATCAAAGGAGGTAGAATGAAGTCTCATAGAACAATGAAAAGAGCAGCGTTAGCCTTTCCCGCCGACCGCCGCATGAGCTCAACCACCTGCACCGATCAGGTCGTTGGCGACATCCTCTCCGGCTGGCGTTATGACATCTCGGGCCTCTCCCCGGCCATGCGCACGGACTACGAGCAGCACCTGTCCGAGTGCGCCCATTGCCGTCGGCGGCAACACGTCTCCCGTGCGATCGATGTCCTGCTCATTAGTGTCAGCACGCTCTCCATCGTGGCCTTTCTGCTGGCCGCTGTCGTCATCCGCCGCGTCGAGCTGATCACCCACATCGCCCGCCTGCAGGTTCATCTCAATCAGACGCACGTCGTCACCCTTTCCCTTGAGGCCGTAGCCGTCACCGGCCTGGTCATGTCCGCACTTCTCTGGGTCTTCGTTGCCATTGCAACGCCGCTCCCCGGCTTCCTCGGCGACATGGTGCAACAACGAATCCCCGCTGAGCTGCGCGAGCGCTTCACCAAAGCCGCCTGACCCATTTTCCATGTGTAATAAGCGAAGGCTCAGAGACAAAACTCTGAGCCTCCGTTTTTAAACCGCGCACATCCGTGGTCGTTACCTTGGTTCCTGCACCTCAATCCCGATTTTGCGATAGCGTAGAAGAAGCATCCAATGACACCCTCCTCCCAACCTGAAGGCGAGCTCATCCCACCCTACAACGACGCCTCCGCGCGTCCCATGCCTGACTACGCTCAGGAGACAGCGCCCGTCCGCACCCGTGGCCGCAACGTCCTCAGCGCGCCCGGCACCTACTTTCTGCTCGCCATCAACTGCGCCGTCTTCCTGTGGATGATCTTCCACAACGTCTCCCCCACCTCGCCCACACCCGAGCAACTCATCCACTTCGGAGCCAACGTTCCTGCCCTCGTCATACACGGCCAGTGGTACCGCCTGCTCACCGCCACCTTCGTTCACGTCGGACTCATCCACCTCGCCACCAACATGTGGTGCCTCTGGAACCTCGGGCTGCTAGGCGAACCGCTCCTTGGCCCACTCGGTCTGGTCGCTGTCTACATGCTCACAGGCATCGCCGGCAACCTCCTCAGCCTCGGCTGGAACGTCGTCATGAGGGACTACATCTCAGTCGGCGCCGGAGCCTCGGGAGCTGTCTTCGGCATTGCCGGCATCCTCATCGTTCTGCTCTCGAACCACAAGCTGCCGATCCCCGTCTACGAGCTCAAACGACTCCGCCGCTCCGTCATCCAGTTCGCCGCGCTTAACCTGATCATCGGCCTCAGCACGGCCATCGTGCCCGTCGGCATCCGCATCGACAACTCAGCCCATCTCGGAGGCTTCCTCTTCGGCCTCGGCCTTGGCGTCCCTCTCGTTCCCCGCATGACCAGCGGGCGCACGCGCTACCTCCAGCGCCAGAAGATCACCTTTACCGGAGCAGCCTTCTTCCTCGCCCTCTTCGGCTACTGGGTCGCTAACCTCCACTAGTAGCTGTTTTTCATAGCCATCACTTCACTTTCGCCAGCTAAGTGTGGTTCACTTTCGCATGGCCAAAAATCAAACTCGCCGTGACTTTTTTCTGACCGCGCCCCTGGCGGCCGCAGCCACCCTGTCCCTCTCCGAGCACACGCTCTTTGCCTCCACCGGTGCAACCCAGGCCACCGATGCCCCAGCCGCCGGCCAGTTCCAGCTCTTCACCGCCGACACCCTTCAGGGCTACATAAAGAGCCTCCAAGCGGCACCCGGCAATCACCAGCTATCCGGCTCAAAGACCACGCCCTTCACCTCGGTCCTCACAGTCGAAACCAACAAGAGCGCGAAAGAGTTCGAGTACCACGAGCACCGCGACCACATCTTTCAGGTGATCGATGGCACCACACAGTACCAGCTCGGCGGAACCCCCCAAAACCCACGCAGCATCGGCCCCGGCGAGTGGCTAGCCCCCAGCTCCGAAGGCGCCAAATCCGTCACCCTCAACAAGGGGGATATGCTCGTCATCCCCCGCGGCATGGCGCACAAGCGCAGCACCACCGGCAGCGTTACGCTGCTCCTCATCTCCATCCAGGACGTTCCACCATCCTGATGCGCGGCTATTGCGCCAAAGCGAAAGGGGCCACCGAGGGCCCCTTCTTCGTCCTCTAAGCCTTTAGCCGTTAGCTCATGGTCGTCTGAGCAAACTTCCTGACCATGGCCAGCAGCAGTCGCCTGTCACTCTCGCTCAGGTGCGCCGAATACCGCTGCACTTGCGTCAAAAACCGAATCTCTTCCTCGCCCAGGTTCAGCGGCGACATCTCTTTGGCCACCACCTCTTCGGCAAAAAACTCCGAGAGCTGCAGATCCAGCGCCCGCGCAATCTTCTGCAGCGTCTCCAGCGACGGCACCGTGTGCCCGTTCTCCACCCGCGACAGATAGCACCGCAGCAGTCCAGTGCGCTTTTCGATATCGCCCTGCGACATCCCCTTCTGCAACCGGTAGCCGCGGATCGTGGTGCCGATGTTCATCGAGATTGAGAGAGCCTCTGTGGGCTCTCCCTCCATTTCAATCGGAAGTGTTTGCATGTCAGCCATTAGCCACAAAGTAAACAGACGCAAGCACTTGGTCAATCCCTATTCTTCGCTGCAAGTGGATTCCGGTACCTGCTCAGGTTCACTACCAGCGACTTACCCGCAAATCCTGAAACCCTTACTTGAACCCCACACCCCCTTTGAACCAAGGCGAACATTAGTAAATCCACTACTAACGCCAAAGTAAACAGGGCCAAAAAATAGGAAATCGCGAGCAACCTATTGCGATTCGAAAACCACTTCGTTTTGTTAGTCCCTAGTCCCGTATCTCTCGCCGAAAGAACGCCAGATCGGATACTGGATTCTCGTTATACCGCTCCACCCGCACGAACCCCATAGCTTCGTACAGCCGATTAGCCTCAGGCATGGCTGCCGGAACCGTATCCAGGTACATCGCGCCAAAACCCATCCGCTCAGCCCAGCTGATCGCCTCTTCCACCAGCAGCCGCCCAAGCCTCAGACCGCGAAACCTGCCATCCACCCAAAGCCGCTTCATCTCGCAAGCGGGTTCCGCCTGCTTCAGGGATCGCAGCGCAACGCACCCGGCTGGCTCTCCATCCACCAGGGCCAGCAGCAGGACGGCATACCCGTCCGGCAGCCCCTCCAACTCTCGTTCGTACCCCTGCAGGCAGATACTCGCCGCCCCCGCAGGATTGGCCGCCAGATGCTCGCCATAGGCCTGCATCAGCCGCCGGACGGCAGCCACATCCTCCGCCCCAGCTGCCTCCCTCACCAGAATCTCAGCCATAGTTTCCGCAGCCTATCAGTTCCCAGAGCACCGAAAAAGTCGTCGTTTTTGTAAAATTGCGACTTCCGTCCCGCTGCAAAGTCTTGTCAAGCCCAAAATCGGCCTATCTGTCACATAAACAAGAACATCCGCGTGGCCTAATAATTCCACTCCATTCGCTATACTTAATTTATGGAGAGCAAAAGCCCTGGGATCCCCAAGGCTTTCTTGTTTGCATGAAACTAAGTCATTTAGATGGAATACTTTGCTTGACCAAGCTCCTGTAATATCAATACTTTGCAAATGAGGTCCAGGCCTAAGTCCAATGATTCCAGGACTTTATGGCTTAGAGTCTCCGGAGGGGTACTTACCCCATGTACATCCCACCATTCACATCCAGCGTGTGACCGGTAATGTAGCCAGCCTCCTCCGAGGCCAGAAAGGCGACGGCATGGGCAATGTCCATATCCGTCCCGACGCGGCCCAGCGGAATATGCTGCGTCATTGCATTCTTCTGGTCATCCGTCAGCACGGCAGTCATTGCCGTCTCGATGTACCCCGGCGCGATCGCATTGACCGTAACGGTCCGGCTGGCTAGCTCCCGGGCCAGTGACTTCGTCAACCCGATGAGGCCCGCCTTGGAAGCAGCGTAGTTCGCCTGCCCAGCCTGGCCGGTCTCGCCGACCACCGAAGTGATGTTGATGATGCGCCCCCACCGCCCCTTCACCATCGACGACATGACGGCCTGGGTCAGCAAAAAAGCGCCCGTCAGATTGGTCGTCAGCACATCGTCCCAATCCTTCTTTTTCATCCGCAAAGCCAGAATATCTCGTGTAATTCCAGCATTGTTCACCAAAACGTGCACACTGCCGAAGGCCGCAAGGACAGCTTTCGCGCACTCCTTGATCGACTCTTCGTTCGAAACATCCAGCGCAAACGCCTGAGCCGTTCCGCCGGCTGCAGCGATCTCAGCCGCAACCTCGCCCAGCTTTTCGACATTCCTCGCAGCCAGCGCGACCGTCGCTCCTGCCTTTGCCAACTCCAGCGCACAAGCGCGCCCAATCCCTTGTGAAGCTCCAGTAAC